>Ga0316208_1003320_pt1 | contig 11748 bp, 9 predicted proteins | sample 3monopyrite_MG_FD_204944 | JGI IMG/M metagenome (GOLD analysis project Ga0316208, IMG submission 204944) | Microbial mat bacterial communities from mineral coupon in-situ incubated in ocean water Damariscotta River, Maine, United States -... | ecosystem: Environmental > Aquatic > Marine > Coastal... | reverse complement strand
GTGGCAAACGGAGGATGTTTTAAGTGACGACGGTAACTCCTGTTTGCCGTTATTTGCGCCTTCTGTGCCTTCTTGTGGCTAATCAAGACCTCACCGGAGACTTGGCCGCAAAACAGCACAAAAGACGCAAAAACGAATTGCGATCAGCTTCGTCAGATTGAATTCAGCAGGCGTGACCAGGCTGAAACTAAGCCTTGGATTCTGGATGCCTGACGCCAGCAATGGACAAGACTGCCTCGCCACCGGCGGTTCGTTATGCTTTTCTGCTCGTCCGGTGTTTGAGTTTGGACGCTTGCCGCAGCCTCAGCAGAATCAGCAACGATGTCGAATCCCGGAAACGATCGCGCCGCCAATGCTGGCCTTGTTATTGGCCCCGTCCTGTTTGCGATCATTCTGCTGATGCCGCTCCCGGCAGGGATGACGGTTGAAGCTCGCCGTTTGCTGGCGACGACGGCGTTGATGTCGGCGTGGTGGCTGACTCAGGCGATTCCGATCGCCGCGACCAGCCTGATTCCCGTGCTGATGTTCCCGCTGCTCGGCATTCAGAGTCCGGACACCGTCAGCTCGGCTTATATCAACAAGCTTGTTTTCCTGTTTCTCGGCGGGTTTATCATCGCGCTGGGAATCGAACGGTGGGGACTGCATCAGCGAATCGCTCTGCACATTGTGCGCGTCCTGGGAACGAGCCTGCGGAAGGTGATCCTCGGCTTCATGGTTGCGACGGCGTTTCTGTCGATGTGGATCAGCAATACCGCGTCGACGCTTTTGATGACGCCGATCGCCGTCGCGCTGGTGGTCTCACTGCAGGACGCGTTGAGCAGTCGGACTGGCCAGAAATCGGAAGCTGGCGAGAACAGGATCGATCGAAACGGGCCGTTGGGACCGTTCGGGATTTCATTGATGCTGGGGATCGCCTGGTCGGCCAGCATCGGAGGCATGACGACGCTTGTCGGAACCGTCACCAACGTGCAATTCGTGAGCCTGTGGGAAAGCCGGTTTGCCGACGGGCCGCAGATTTCAGCCGGAGGCTGGCTGGCTGCGTTTGGACCGATTGGCATCGTCATGCTGCTGGTGACGTGGGGAATTCTCACGTTTCGAATGCCAACTCCGGGCAAAGACGCGGTGAATCGTCAGTTCTTCAGCGACCGATTGAAAACGATCGGGAAGCCGTCGCGGTCCGAGTGGCTGATGCTGGCGATCTTCCTGGCGACAGCGATGCTCTGGACGTTCCGCAGGCCGCTGGAGTTCGGCGATGTGACGTTACTCGGCGGCTGGGAATCGCTCGTCAAGTCGTTCCTGTTCGACGTCCTGAACGCCAATCCCGAAACGTTTCCCAAAGGCGTTGTTCACGACTCAACCGTCGCCGTGGGCATGGCCGTTCTGATGTTTGCTCTGCCGGGCGAACGTTCTGCCAGCGGCCAGTCGCAGCGCCTCATGAACTGGGAAACCGCACAGAAGCTCCCGTGGGCAATTCTTTTGCTCGTCGGAGGCGGCTTCGCGATTGCCAGCGCCTTTCAGCAAACCGGACTGGCCGAGTGGGTGGGCGATGCGTTTGCCGGAACCGTCGAGGGCTGGCAAATCTGGGCGCTGGTCGCGGCGATCTGCTTCCTGCTGACATTCCTGACCGAGTTCGCCACCAACGTCGTCGTGGTCAGCGTGATCATGCCGGTGCTGGCGGAAGCGTCGCTGAAGTTGAATATCGACCCGCGGCTGCTGATGCTGCCGGCAGCCGCTTCGGCAAGCTGTGCGTTTATGCTGCCGATCGGGACGCCTCCCAACGCCATCGTCTTCAGTTCGGGCGTGCTTTCGATGGGCGATATGGCTCGCAAAGGCTTCCTGCTGAATCTGATCGGCGTGGCACTTCTGACTTTGGGGACAGTTTTCTATCTCGTCCCACACTTGGGACTCTCAACCGGCGGACTACCAGAATGGGCTCAGCCAGAAGAGCCCATCACAACGATCGCAGAGCCGGAGTAGACCGAATAGAATCCCGCAATTCTCGTTGCCAGAAAGATCTGGCATTCTCGTTCCGAACGTCGTTGTCAGGTGTCAGTGTGGACTCGGTTGAGGACTTTGCTGCCGAAGTCGCTCGTTTTGAAGAATGGGCACTCCATTCAGTGTCGGCTGGTGAAGGGGCAGCGCGCGAGGCGCTAACCCGGATCACCAGTCTCTACATGGCGGGGCTTCAGCTTCCTTCGTCATCTGCGGAAGAGGCAGAGTATGATGAGAGTGTCACCGGATTGCCGGACGGTATCGTTGCGAATGTGAAGGGCCATAGCGGCGTTCCCTTCGATTATTACGGAGTCGTCTTTTCTCCACAGGTAATTCCCCACGAGGAACCGGTTATCGGAAGTCTTGATGATGACGTTCGCGATATTTTTCGAGATGTCGTGACTGGGTTACGGGCTTTCGAATCTGGAGATAGAAATGGTGCTTTGTGGGAATGGAGAGAGCGTTTGCAGGATCATTGGGGGAGGCATGCCGTGGGCGCGATTCGCTCGCTGCACATCTGGATTGCTGAGAACGCACCTGAGAGTCTTTTGGCAGACGACTGACCGAGTGCTCCAAGTTGTTGCCCTGATGGTTCGGTCGTTCCTTGCTCACAGTAGTCAGTTTCGTTAGTTGAATAATTCGCCTTTTGATTTTCGCACAAAGATTCCGAAGAAAGTACAATCATGAATCGACCAGCACATACGCGTCCGGCTCAGAACCTGCCCGATCCGACCATTAAGCTGACCGAAGGCTGGCACTGCCTGCACATTAATTATCAGATTGATCAGGCCGCGTTGAACACCGTGCACGAGCATCAGCGGGCTGAAGGCCGCGAGCAGCTCGCTCAGATTCTTAACCCGGAAGGGGAAGGGGCTCCCGAGCGGCTGCAGACGTCGATCCTGTCCGGCGGCCGAGGCGACATCGCTCTGATGATCATGGACCCGGACCCGCTCGTGATTGACCGAGTCAAACAGGAAATCCGTGCTTCACGGCTGGGCGTCGCCATGAAGCCGACGTACTCGTTTGTCTCGATCACCGAAGTTTCCGAATACGTGCCGACAATCGAGCAGTACAAAGAACGGCTCGAACGCGAAGGCTGCGGACCAGACGATCCGTCGTACTCGGCCAAGGTCGGAGCGTACGAGCAACGGCTTCCGATGATGAACAAGCAGCGAACTTACCCGGACTTCCCGGCGTTTCCGGTCTTCAGTTTTTATCCGATGAACAAGATTCGCGACCCGCACGCCAACTGGTTCATGCTGCCTTTCAGCGAGCGGTCTGCCTTGATGGCCGAACACGCCACCAGCGGAATCAAATTCGCCGGCCGAGTCAGTCAGCTCATCACCGCGTCGACCGGGTTCGACGACTGGGAATGGGGCGTGACTCTGTGGGGACGAGCTCCTGAGCACATCAAAGAGATCGTCTACAAAATGCGGTTCGACGAAGCCTCAGCCCGGTACGCTGAGTTTGGGCCGTTCTTCATCAGCTACATCGCCTCGCCGGAAGACGCCATCTCGCACGTGCGACTTTGACCGACGGCTGCTTACGATTTAGCAACGGCTGCTTACGCTCCGAAAATCAAAAACGACCGGTTACTTTGCAGTGACCGGTCGTTTGCTGTTTTCAAGCGACGTTGAGTCGGCGTCAGCTCCAGGCTGATCAGCCAGCTTCGCAGGAGTGCGAGAGTGGCTGCGACTGACCTTGAACATGCTGAGTGCGAAGATTCCCGACGTCGCCCCTTGCAGGACGATGTACGCCAGAATCGCCGGGCCGTGCAGCCAAGTGCAAGCGGCAGCCCAGGCTGTCAGTAGTACGGGAATGAGGATTGGCAGTGGCGGGATGCGGTCGGTGATCTGAGTCAGCATGGGATTGCTTGTCGAGACTCCGAGGAGGGCGGTCAGTAGCCTCATGCTGGTGACAAGGCCTGGGTCGGGATTTCTATCGGTGCCCACTGATGCGTGTAAAGGTTCGCACAAGACGTTTTTCAAAAGAATCGTAAACCCGCGGTCCGCGCCCGACGCTCGACGCCAGGACTCGAGTGGCGAGCACGCTACCGTTGACCGATTCCCGATCGTGCTTAATCGGCCTGGTAGTGGCGAGTGATCAGATCGTTCTGCAGCCACAGCAGCTTGTTAAACGCTCGCAGCGTTCGGCTGGTCGTTTCCGCATCCAGGCCGAGCCCCAGGATTGTCGCCATCAGAGCGTCCGATACGAATCCCATCAGGGCGTTCATCTGAACCAGCGGGACATTCAGGTCCTTGCTGCCGGCTTTGGGAGTGTGCATCTTCCCGACGAGATCCAGGTAATTCAGCATGTTGCCGTCGTAGGGCTTTGTGACGAGCCGTTCGAGGTAGCGTCCCAGGTGCTGCTTACGGAATTCGATCATTTCGTGGTCCATCTGCAGCGCGTCGAGACTCTCAGGAACCTCGCCTTCGAATCCCGATTGACGAGGCACAAAATGCCGCTTCGTCGCGTCGTAAGAAAACAGCTTGTCGTACACGGCGTCGACCAGCGCCGGCACGATCGGGGCGAGGTGTGCTGCCGAGCCGTGAATGGCCGCGATGTCGTCCTCGCCAAAGCCCATGAATTCGGTGAGGTATCCGAATCGGTAACCCAGATCGGATTCCAGTTTCTGCTCGTCAATCTGTTGCATCGTGATTCTCCTCGGCTTTCGATGATTCGTTCTGTTTCAGGCTTTCGCAAGGTTGGCAAATCCGGCAGTCTACACTCGCCTTTTGCGGCAACCTTGAAACTGGACTCCTGTGTCTAGTTTCGGTTTTGAGTGTTGCGGGACTTAAATGAGATGTCAAGGTCCAGTTTAGTTCGGACAATGAATGCTTTCCCAATCTGTTGAATATGCGTTGCGGGCGGCGGTTTTTCTGGCGCGTGAGGGTGAGCCTCGCACGACGGCTCAGGTGGCAGAGGCCACTCAGGTTCCGGCGGCGTATCTTTCAAAGATTCTGCAGGGATTGTCGCGGGCCGGAATTGTCAAATCTCAGCGAGGAATCGGCGGCGGCATGACGCTTGTGTCGCAGCCGACCGAGCTGACGATTCTCGATGTGGTCAACGCCGTGGAGCCGCTGCAGAGGATCGAGACCTGTCCGCTCGGGTTGCTCGAACATGGCGTGAAGTTGTGCGCGCTGCATCGCCGACTCGACAATGCGATGAAGTCGGTCGAAGACGCGTTCCGCCAATCAACACTGGCCGACGTGCTGGCCGATCCGAATCCGAGCGTTCCGCTGTGCGGTGGCGATGTCGATGCTGCCGACGCTTAAGTTCGAGTTTCGCAGTTTCAGATGTTGAGTTGTGCGAGAGTTTTGAGGGTTTGTTTGATTTTTTGAAGCTCTTGTGCGAGGAGCGACAGTTGAGAAATGTATTGCTGCTGCGATTCGCTGCGCAGCGTGGCGAGCATTTCGCGGAACGAGGCGTGCAACTGGTGACGACCATTCGCAAGAACATGAAGCCGCGCATCGTGTTGCTGTGGCCCGCGTTGTGTTTTGTGATACGGGCCGATGCTGAGAAAGCGGTCACTGATTGAAACCGTCAACGACCAGCTCGCCGCGCCTCCGTGTCAAACCGACGAGAAAGCACCAACTCAACCTTACCTAACCATTCGCGCAATCACTCTGGAGGGGACCCTCGGGAACAGGGGTTCGTAGGCTGGAACGAGCGCAGCGCTGTTCCGGCACGGGGACAATGCACAATGCCGGAGCAGCGCGGCACTCGTTCCAGCCTACAGCTCTCGCCCCTACGCAACTGCCTTCCCTGATTCAGGTTCTGTAAAACCGACGATCAACTCGGAGTTGACTTGATCCTGACAGTGTGGACAGTCACGCTGGCAATTCGGTTCATACCTTCGGGGATCAAACCGGCCGCTTTGTCTTCTGGTAGATGCCAGCTGTCAGGCGATTCGGCCTCTGATTCCTCACTTCCTCTGGGATGGTTGAATGTCGGACGAACTGGAAATGCTGAAGTCGGGAGACGCCGACGCGATCGCTGAAGTCTTTTCGCACCACCGCGACAAGCTGCAGCGGATGGTGCGTTTTCGGCTCGACCGACGTTTGTATGGAAGAGTCGACACGGCTGACGTGCTGCAGGACGTGTGGCTGGAAACTTCCCGACGGATCGAAGATTACACCAGTAACCCCGCCGTGCCGTTTTTCGTGTGGGTTCGGCAACTTGCCTATCAGATCATCATCGATCTGCACCGACGGCATCTGGGTGCTCAGAAACGGAACGTGTCGCAGGAAGTTTCCATCGGGAAGTCGAACTGCGACACGTCGGTCTCGATCGCCGCTCAACTTGCCGGGAATCTAACTTCTCCAAGTAATGTGGCGATGCGAGGAGAGCGGCTTGCTCGGCTGCGAGAAGCCCTGGACGGCATGGACGAGGTCGACCGCGAAGTCCTGGCACTTCGTCATTTCGAAGAACTTGGCAACAACGAGGTCGCCGAAATCCTGGGAATCCAGAAAACAGCCGCGAGCAATCGATACGTCCGGGCTTTGAAACGTTTGAAACAGGTGCTGGAGGCGGACTCTGAGTCGGTCGAATTCATGGAGTAGGAACACGAATCAGACTTTAACTGGCAGCAGTCACCGCTCCCCCCTGGGGGAGAGGTCGCGGTCTCAGCCGCAGGTGAGGGGGCCTTTCCCCGTTGCCTGGACTGAGTGATCAAGCAGACCAACCCTCACCCGGCGGCCCTGAGAGGCCGACCTCTCCCGCAAGCGGGAGAGGTAACAACAATCGCATTCTTCTGCGGGATTAGATAATCGTGACTGACGACCGATCTGCCGCATCAGTGGATGTCGAAGCCCCGACCGTCATCAGCGATGACCGAGACCCGGTCGACGTGGCCGCCGACGAATTCGCCGACCGATACCGCAACGGCGAATACCCGTCGGTGACTGAGTACGTTCAGCGATTTCCCGAGCAGGCCGAAGAGCTCAAGGAGCTGCTGCCTGCCGTCGCGATGATGGAACAGCTCAAGCAGAAGGAAGAGTCACGCATCGACTCGATCGAGCGGCAGTCGGTCATCAGCGGACTGCAACAGCTCGGCGACTTCCGGATCATTCGTGAAATCGGCCACGGCGGAATGGGAGTCGTTTATGAAGCCGAACAGGAATCGCTCGGTCGCCATGTCGCGCTGAAAGTCTTGTCGCCAGCGACGTTTGATTCGCCGAAATCGATTCGCCGATTCCGTCGCGAAGCCGAAACGGTCGCGCGGCTGCATCACACGAATATCGTTCCGGTGTTCGGCGTCGGCGACGAAAAAGGGCTGCACTATTACGTCATGCAGTTGATCGAGGGCGAGCCGCTTAACGATGTCGTCACCGGGCTGCGGAGCAAATCCGGAAACGCGACGACCGAAAACCGTGCGGCACCAGGGGCGGGTGAACCGAACGGATTGCCGAGCTCTCCCGAAGAAGTGAGCGGCACGGCGCTAGCCGCCGGTATTTCGGACAATGCAAAACCCGCGGCTAGCGCCGTGCGGCTCACGGATTCTCCAACTAGCGACTCCCCGGCGCCGGATTTCCACATTGAGTCGTCGGTGGAAATGCAACTGGCTGCGGACAGTGATGACGAGTTCGCAGAAACCGTCGTGCAGAGCCGTGACGAGCTGGCCAAATTGTCTGAGCCGAATCTCGCGGACACTGTCGATCAGGTTAAAGCCGGAAACTCTGCGAAAGAGGTGAATGCAGAATCGGACGATTCCGATGCGGGGAACCGTCCGTCGCACGAAACGCTGCAACCTGCGACGGAGCGGTTGTCGGATTTGCTTCAAACGGGGGGGTATTGGAACGCGGTTGCCGAGATCGGCATTCAGGTTTCTCGGGCGCTGGATTACGCACACGGGCACGGAGTCTGGCATCGCGATATTAAGCCGTCGAATTTACTGATTGATCGATCGGGGACGGTGTGGCTGGTCGACTTCGGGCTCGCTCGAATTGCCGAAGATAACGAGCTGACTCAAACGGGAGACCTGCTCGGCACGCTGCGTTACATGTCGCCGGAACAGGTTGTTGGCGAGTTCGACCACCGCAGCGATGTCTACAGTCTCGGCCTGACACTGTACGAACTGCTGACGTTTCGCCCGGCTCATGATGCGTCGATCCGTTCGAGAATCGTTGAGCAGATCAGCGAAGCCAGCCCGAAATCTCCGCGTCTGATCAACCCCGCCATTCCCAAAGACCTCGAAACGATTGTTCTGAAAGCGACCGCGCACGGACCAGCCGATCGATACCAATCGGCAAACGAACTCGCGGAAGATCTGCAGCGATTCTCGCAGGGCTTTCCAATTAAGGCCCGTCGTTTCAGCGCGTCCGAGCAGCTTTTACGTTGGAGCCGTCGTAACCCGGCGCTGGCCTGGACGACGGCGACAACGGCGATCCTGCTGGTCACTGTCGCTGCGGTTTCGGTCTGGGGTTTCGTGACGACTCGCGATGCCAACCGGGACCTGACCGAAGAACGCGGCCGAACACGGATCGAAACGAAACGTGCGGAAGACAATCTGAAGATGGCGCTGCTGGCGTTCGAAGAAATCGTCGACGGAATCTCACAGCGAGGCATCCCGCAGTCGGTCCAGTCGGACCTGAACGCCGACATCGAAACTGAGGACGGCACGGACGCTCAGCCGGTTGCCAATCTGACTCCGGCAGTCACCGAAGCCGACGCTGAACTGCTCAACCGGCTGCTGCAGTTTTACATCGACTTCGCCGGTCGGAACGAGTCGTCACCGGAAGTGGCTGCTCAAACGGCGAAGGCGCAGCGGCGAGTCGGCGACATTTACCAGCGACTCGGTCGGCATGAAGAAGCGATCGCTGCCTACGAGAATGCTCGGAGCCAGTATCAGATTCTCAGCCTGGCAGAGTTGGAGCCGAGTCTTGAGGATATTCTCGCCAGGCCCGACGCTCCGGTTTCTTACACCGCGACACTGGCAGTTGCCGAAATCTCGGGCCAGATCGGCGAAGCCGCTGCTCTGGTCGGCGACCTTGGAACAACTCGCGAGGCCTACGAATCGACCGTGAATTATCTGGACAGCCTCCCGGCGGAAGTCCAGTTGCGACCGGAAACTCGATTCGCGACAGCTCAAACGAAGACGGCCTTTGCGTCTTTGCCAAACCGTTTCGCGGGGCGAATGGGAGGGTTCGATCCGAAAGGTTTCGGAGGTGGCGGCCCGGGAGGATCACGAGATTCGAGACGGCCTCCGGGCGACAGCCGATCTCGCGGCGGCCGCGACGACGATCGAGGCGGCGATCGAGGCGGCGATCGAGGCGGAGCCCCCAGGTCGCGCGATGGTGGATCGCGCGCCGGAGGATTACGCGAGTTGGTGGCGAGTGATCGCGGACCGAGTGGGAGGCCAGAACGCGGTGGTCCTCCAGAAAGTCGGCAGGGAAGGCGACCGCCCGGCGACGAACGAGGTGGCTTCGGTCCACCAGGTGGCGGACCCGGTGGCGGACGCGGTGGCGGACCCGGTGGCGGACCCGGTGGCGGACCGGGACGTGACCCGAGCCGAGGCTACGGCCCTCCGCAAGGCATTGAAGAATTCATGGAGACGACTCGGCAGGAAGCTCGCGTCCTGCTGGAAGGACTGATCGAAGAAGACGCTCAGCATCCGGACTACCAGCTCGAACTGGCGAAGCTGCTGCTCACCTCCGCCAGCTCACGCAGCCGCAGCCGAGATTCCGTGAACCCAATGTCAGACCTCGATCAGGCGATCGGGATTCTTGAGGAACTCGCCACAGGACACCCCGGCAATCCCAATTACCAGTTCCAACTGGCGGATGCTCTGGCTCTGGCCTCTCTCGAAACCAAGCGGTTCGAGAGTCCGGAACAAGCTGCCGCACGTTGTTCGCGGTCGATCGAAATAGCCCGCAAGTTGCAGCAGCAGTTTCCCAACGCTCCCGAATACGACATTCTGCTCGCGAATTCGCTGCGGCGTTTGTCGGGCGTGCAGAACGATCAGAACCAGTTGAGCGACTCGCAGGCGTCGGTTGACGAGGCGGTTTCGATTCTGCGGCGTCTGACTGAAGTCTGGCCGGGACACGTGATTTACCGGCTATCGCTTGCCCAGGCCCTGATGCATTCGGCTATGCTGGAGAGACGTTTGAAGGCTGGTGGTGTCAGTCTGCAGCGTCTTGACGAAGCAGTGGCACTTTTTGATGACGTTGAGTCGTTCGATGATCAGCCGGTTTTTGTGCCGGCGATGCTGTCGATGATTCATCGAGGTCGCGCCGAGTATCTCATGCGTGCTGGACAGGAAGTCGAAGCGAAAGAGGCGTGGGAACTGGCGGTCAAGCTGGCTCCGTGGGTGACGAAAGGCCCGGGCGGTCCAAATTCGGACGATCGCGGCCAGAATTACAATTACGGTCGACCCGGCGGCTCAGGAAGGTATCCTCAGCACCAGAAACCGAAGGGGCCACCGCGAGACCGACCAAATAACGGACGTCCGGACCGACCGCCGGGTGACGAAAACTCCTCAGAAAGTGATCGACAGAAGCGTGAACGACCGCCTGCCGAGTGAAACCCCTGAACTCGTCAATCGGGTTATCCGAGGCGACACCGATGCGCTGTCAGAACTGTTCAACGTTCATCGAGCACGCTTGTGGCGAATGGTGAATTTCCGAATGGACCCACGACTCGCCGGCCGGATCGACGCCGACGACATCCTCCAGGAAGCCTGGATGCGGGCGATCGACCGGATCGATTCGTTCCTCGTCGACGCGTCCCGGTCAACCTTCATCTGGTTCCGCATGATCGTGACTCAGACGATGGTCGACCTGCACCGTCGCCACGTCGGAGCCCAGAAACGCAGCGCCGCGAAAGAAATCTCGATCCACGGCGGATGGAGCAGCCAGTCCACGTCGGTGTCGCTCGCCCGGCATTTGCTCGGCCATTTATCGTCCCCCAGCAACGCCGCCATCCGAGCCGAACTCTCGTCGCAGCTCGAAACCGCTCTGACCACAATGAGCGACATCGACCGCGAAGTTCTCGCCATGCGGCACTTCGAAGAGCTGACCAACAGCGAGACAGCCCAGGTCCTCGACATGACCGAGCAGGCTGCCAGCGCCCGCTACGTCCGAGCCCTCAGCCGCCTGCGACACGTTCTGACGGCAATTCCCGGCTTCATGGACGACGCCGGAGGGAGTTGAGAACCTGCCAGGTTCTCAGCTTGTCATTCCCGCGCAGGCGGGAAACCAGTCGGGCATTGAAGACCCAATAACAAAGTCTGGGTGCCCGCCTGCGCGGGCATGACGGAAACGCTGGCATGATTGCCGATCTGGCCAAAACCAGTTCGCTGTTACCTCTCAGCCGACTTTCGTAGGATGCCGCAAAATCAGCGGTCGATCGCCATTCGGTCGTCCATTCACGTTCTCCGATTTGAGGTTTCTGAGTTCCGATGTCGAACGTTCTGAAGCTGGGTATCCCGGCCGGTAGCCTGAAAGATGCCACGGCAGCTCTGTTCCAGCGAGCGGGTTACAACATCAAGTTTTCTTCCCGTTCCTACTACCCAACGATTGACGACGCTGAGATCGAGTGTCTGCTCATCCGTGCTCAGGAAATGGCACGTTATGTTCAGCAGGGCATTCTCGATGCGGGCATCACCGGGCACGACTGGGTGCAGGAAACTCAGGCCGACGTGCACGAAGTCTGCGAACTCGTCTTCTCGAAAGTCAGCCGCCGCCCCGTTCGCTGGGTGCTGTGCGTGCCAGAAGATTCGTCGGTGCAGTCGGTCAAAGACCTCGAAGGAAAGAGCAT
>Ga0316208_1003319_pt1 | contig 11756 bp, 10 predicted proteins | sample 3monopyrite_MG_FD_204944 | JGI IMG/M metagenome (GOLD analysis project Ga0316208, IMG submission 204944) | Microbial mat bacterial communities from mineral coupon in-situ incubated in ocean water Damariscotta River, Maine, United States -... | ecosystem: Environmental > Aquatic > Marine >... | reverse complement strand
TCCATGAACAATAGAATTTCGAATCAATTGAATCATGATATCCTTGTATGGTTCAATATATGCTTCAGGGATTTCAATATTCGCTTCATTTTCAAAGGTGAGTTCTACAGATTTATCTACTTCCTTCCAATGAGTTCAGTGCCTCTTTCGAGGGCATCAATGAGCATAATATTAGAAACAGAGCCTCCTTCGGCTGGAAATTTCTTATAAATACTCACAATCTTATTCAACATCTCTGAGACATCTCCAATCATACGATCCGCTTCATCGATCTCATATAAAATGGCTAAGAAGTCCTTCCCTCGTACATCCCTACTCTTTAATTTCATTATGGCTTCCTCAATGTCATGGAACTTATTGGACATCAAATCCATACCGATTATCACAGCATTTCCTTTCAGGTTATGAATGATATCCATGGTGAAACTCAAAAGTCGATCGTACTCTTCTCTTTCATTCTGCTCATACTCCTCCGATATGCTCCTGAGCATCTTTCTGGAATTGTGCAAAAATCCTCTGAGAATTGACGGATCGATTTTCAGAATACTTAACACCCGTTCGGTTTCTTGCTGCTTTTTCTTCTCCGCCTCGCTTAGATGTTGCTGAAGCAAAATAGATTGGGTTTCATCCGATACCGTCACCATGATATTTTGGATTTTCTCCTTTCTATATATTCTGGTAAAATCAACCAGAATATATTTTGTCGAGACCACACCATTTTGCTCTGTATGAATTTTTACTTGATCAATAGGATTGAGTTGATTCACCACCTCCTCATCCATGTCGTCATTGAAAAGATGCCTCATGAACATCTCCAATGCTTCCAACTCTCTAGGGAGAATAAGTGGCCGCATGAAGTTTGCGAAATTCTCTCCAGCTATTCGGTCATTGCCGAAAATGCCGGACATGGATTTGGAATGAAATTTAGAGATTTTGAATTCTCGATCCAGCAAGAATATTCCTTGCTGGATATTCTTAAATACGGTCACAGAAACACCGTAAATATTTTCGTAGAGAAACTTGGCCTTATCTCGTTGCTTTCTTAACGCATAGTGAGATTTCCTGATTTCGTGCACCATGCTATTAAAAGTGTCAGCATAATGGCCCAATTCATCCTTGGTTGAAATAACGACTTTCTGGGACAAATCCCCTGCCGAAACTTTTTTCGTAAACTTTTCTAGCGTGCTCACGTTCTTTAACAAATTCGACACCACCACCGTCATGAGCCAAAAAGTAATTAGGCCGATAAGAAGATCCAGCACCAGAAATATCCAAAAATCCCGAATGGACTTACTCGCAATCTCGTCACTGAACTTCTGAATATTATCAGACATGTAATCCTCCACGATTTTCAACTGGTTTATTCTTTCCGTACTCGATGCATACCATTGTGTCGGATCTTCGGCAAGTACGTCATTTGCAAAAAGCACCTCTCGCATTCTGATCACCTCATTCACTCCTTCTCCTTCTACCGTCTCCTCGAAAAAATCATTGGACTCATCATTTGCTATGATTCGAAAGGCTTCCATGAAAGATTCCTGAGATGAAACCAATGTGGTAAACTGATTGTAAAGATCAAATCCGAGATGGCTATGTGAAAACGCCTGGGTTCCAATAGCTCGCTCAATACTTGCTGCTTCTTTGGCCTTGAGAAAATAAATGATTGCGTGCACTTGCTGTGCGATTTCTTTATCTCGGGTTTCATCAATCAGTTTGATGACGGTATTCAGTGCGCGTGTATTGATCATCGAAAATCGTCGGATAGACTCTTCCGAAGTAATGCCGTGTTCATCAATTCCTTTTCGGAGAATAGTCAGCTTTGCAAACCACGAATTCACCTCATCCAGATCTTTTTGATGTAGAGCGACCAGACCACTAAGACTGCTCTTGGCAATTTCCAATTGGTACTGATTCAGCGTACTATCTGTTCTTGTTCTTTGCTTCACAAGTTGTACTTCAAAAGATGCACCTTCGTTTGCGAGGAAGCCAGAAGAAATACTCCGTTCCTTTTGAATTTCATGAACGACATGGTTGATTTCAATCCCGACCGTGATGGCTCTATTCAGTCGATTGGCATCCGAATAATTGAAATAATTGTGCTTAACCTGAAGATAATCAAAGGCAAGAATTATGACAATAAGCGGCAAAATTATCACCGCAAATTTCTGTCGAATGGGCAGGTTGGTTAATCTCTTGATCATATAAAAACTCCGCTATTATCCCATTACTCTATTCACCACACTGAGCAAATCCTCCTCAGTGAATGGCTTGACAATATATTCGGCAGCTCCTAACGAAAGTCCTTTGTTGACCACCGTTTGTTGACCAACTGCGCTCACCATGATCACGATGGATTCAACCCCTTCATCTTTGAGCACCTTCAATATTTCAAAGCCCATCATATCTGGCAAGATATTATCCAAAGTGATCAAATCCGGCTGTAGCTCAATGGCTAGATCTATTGCCCGCTCACCATTTTCTGCTTCACCTACAACATCAAAACCCGCTCCTACTAAAGTGGTTTTGATCAACGACCTCATATAAATGGAATCATCTACAATCAATACTCGCTTACTCATAATATTCTTTTAATCAGTCGTTAAATTTTTCTATTTAATCTTAACATTAGGTTAGAATCAGTTTATCCGACGCTAACCAAATCTTTTATTTTATCTACAAATTTATTCTGAAATACCCAAACAAAGTCGGGCGATATATCCAGCTCCTTTCCGTGAAATACTGCTTTAAAATGAACCACCGAGTCGTATCCCTTCGATTCATCGGCAAGATATTCGTTCACTTCAGTAGCTTCCAAAACCTTAAGGGATGGCACCTTACCATAAATTTCAATTCCTAGGAAATTAGAAAATTCTGTAATGACCGCTGCAGCCACCATATTGTCTATCTCGGAGAGAAATCCCATCTTCATTAACTTACTCTCGTTCGAGTCATCCAGAATAATGCTGTCAGGAAGGCATGCCTTGTACAAGTGAGACACCTCAGTTTCTGAAAATATCAAATGACTTGTTCCCTTCAAATCACCCATCAACTCGGTTTTGATCAAATGAACATTTCCTTCCTTTTCGTTAAAAAAACGTTTTACACCGAGATCATTTCCGTCGTATTCGATCTTCTCAATACTAATCGGACTTTTAAGAATCTGCTCCATAGAGGACTTAGCCATTGACAACCCATCAAAGATGAGTTTGGTAGCCACCTTGAGTTCATTTTCATTGAGATGTTCTATCATGCTTGTTCGTGTTATTGTCTGGCTAAAACATAAGTTAATCCATTCTTCAATAATAGCTCAGCTATCCTCTACATTCTATCCGTATTTAGGCGGATTTAATTGTGCTTATTATGCCAATAAGCTCTTTGTTATCAAAAGGCTTAACCAAATAATCTTGGGCACCATTCGCGAGTCCTTCTGCAATAGCTGACTGCTGTCCAACCGCACTAATCATAATTACTTTTGATTCTAATTTATGGTTGTTTAATGCCTTAAGTACATCTATTCCCGTCATATCAGGCAGGATATTGTCCAGCGTGATCACATCAGGCACAAGCTCTAATGCTAGATCAATGGCCGATTCACCATCCTTTGCAGCTCCTACTACTTCGTACCCATTCTCCTCAAGAGTTGTTCTCAAGGTAGTTCGGATGTATGAAGAATCATCAACAATTAGTATTCTCATGGCTTATCTAAGTTAGGCAATTCTATTCTTTCTTTTTTTTGTATATTCTTGTTTTCACGTCGTATAGATCGAACAGGGTTTTTCCGTGATCGGGCATGATATCGTAATAGCCAATGATCAGAAAACCTCCTTCGTTCAAACTCTGATTTAGCAAATCAAGCACTCGGGTCTTCAATTTTTCATCAAAGTAGATCATCACATTTCTACACAAAATAATATCAAACTTCTCTTGCATCGGGTCTATGACCAGGTTGTGCTTGCGAAAGGCGATGTTCGTTTGATATTTTGCTTTGATCGTGGCATTCATATCCTTGTAATTAAAATAATCCTGAAGTTTCCGATCAGGGAAAAATTTTAGAAACGGTACAAGGTATTGTGTGAGTAGCAGCGTAGAATACTCCCCCTGGATGGCTTTACTCAATGCCGAAGTACTCAGGTCTGTGGCTGTGATCTTGGCTCGGTTCAGGAGATTAGTTTCTTCCAAAACGAAGCTCATTGTGTACACTTCTTCGCCAGTAGAGCACCCTGCGTGCCATACTTTCAAAGATTTGGTGGGCAGCTTAGGAAACACATCGTCTCTGAGCTTTATCCACACATCAGGATTACGAAAGAGTTCTGTCAGGTTCACCAAAAGATCATCAATGGCACGATCGAAAAACGCTTTATCTTTCAATACCTTGGACCAGAGTTCTATACTCGACTCCATGTGGTTCTTCATCATCAAACGAACAATCCCACGTTTCAATGAAGTCCGTTCGTAGTTGGTAAAATCAAGACCATAGCGACTATTGATGGCCACCAACAGGGCGGACACTTCTTCGTCACTAATCATATGTGGGGGTCCGATTCCGATGGCTATTCGCTTTGTGTTGCCGATTTATAAAACATGTCCATGATGGCCGCAACATCTATCACGGGGCAAACATTTCCGGTACCAAGTATGGTCGAGCCACTCAATAATTTGCTAGTATTCAGCGGCTTAGGGAGATTTTTTTCAATTATTTCTTTCTGACGCAATAATTTATCCACCACCAGCCCAAGCATTCGTCCAGAATGGGTAGTGAGAATAACACTCAGTTGCTCTTCATCGTCTGACTCGTTGAAACTTCTATTGAGTTCGCCCTGATTATGTACATCACTTAGGTCGGCCAAATCCAGAAAGTCTTTGAGAAAAGCAACCGATACCGTCTGATCCTTGTAATCTACCATAAATCCATTGCTTATTTTATGGATGTCTTTCTTTTTGAAATATTCCACGGACTCGATGTAAGTCAGTGGAATTGCATATTCCTGAGTGGCGACCTCAAATAACAAAGACCCTTTCAATGCGAGCGAGGATGGCAGCACCAAGTGTATGGATGTACCCTGACCTAAATCCGTATCCACCATTACCTGACCACCAATGGATTCGACCGCTCGTTTCACCACATCCATACCTACGCCCCTTCCCGATATTTCTGTCACTGTATCAGCGCTAGAGAAGCCTGGCTCAAAAATGTATCGAATGATTTCGCTATCTCGAAGTTTGGTCGCCACCTCGGCTGAAACCATTTTGTTTTTAACAATTTTTTCTCGTATTCGCTGGGTATCAATTCCTCTACCATCATCTGCTACAGTCAAAATAACCGTGTCCTTTTCATGCCTCGCCTCCATTCTTACCGTACCAAATTTTGGTTTTTTTTCCCTCTCTCTCTCCGCCTCTGATTCTATGCCATGGCTTGCTGAATTTCGCACGAGATGAATCAAAGAGTCACTGATGATTTTAAGCACGTTCCTGTCTATCTCTACTTCCGTTCCTTTCAAAAAAAGTTTAATTTCCTTCTTTTCTGATGAGGCCGCATCTCTCAGTATCCGGTGAAATTTATTGAACAAAAAGCCCATCTGTACCATGCGGGCATTCAAGAAACGATAGTGAAGATTCGATGAAATTCGTTTGAGGCGCTCAAACTCCAGCGTGCTTTTCCCTTTCTCTTCGAAGACAGTAATCAGCCGATCCCTCTCAATCACTAATTCACCCACAAGGTTCAATAATTCATCCATCTTCTTTACTGGAATCTGCACGACCTCAGCAAATGAAATCTCATTGGACTCATCGATTACGACTTGCTCATCTGTAGCCACCTCCTCAATTGTGGACGTCTCGATTGTTTCGGACTCGAGCTTCTCTTCTAAGGCATTCTTTAGATAGACGGATAGCTTTGTTCGAATTCCCAAATAGCTCACCTTCCCTCCTGTCTCAAAAGCTTTGATTAAGGCTCCTAATTTATCATTCGCTCGAAAGAGACTGTCCATCAACTCTTTGGAAATTTTAATCTCTCTATTGCTGAGTGCCCCGAACACATCCTCCATGGTGTGTGTTAGATCAGAAATAGAATCAATCCCCATTAGCATGGAATTTCCTTTGAGGGTATGCACAATTCTGAAAATATGGTCGATCGCACTCTTGCTAGAAGGCTCTTGCTCCAACTCGATGAAGAGGTTATTTAGCTTTTCGAAATTTTCGTAAGCTTCGGTCAGGAAGAGTTGGCGATATTCAGCGTCTTTCGAATCCATCAGAGTTTGTTGACAAAATGATCCCCTATATTCTTAACATCAAGAGAAATTGAAACTGCTTGGTTTTCCACCGCCACTTTCGGCATCCCATAAATGATAGAACTATTCTCATCCTGAGCAATCGTAAAGCCACCTGCATCTTTGATCGCCTTCAGCCCCCGCACACCATCCTTCCCCATCCCTGTCAGCAATACGCCAACAGCCTTGTCTCCATAGACTCTTGCGACACTCAGCATCATGGCATTGATTGATGGATTGTTGTATTCACGGAATTGCTCCTCGGTAAAATCAAGAACTTTCTCTTTTCTTTTTTCTGTCACTATCATGTTAGCAACTCCCGGACAAACGGTAACTGATCCTCGAAGAAGGTGCATTGAATTTGTCCCTAAACTTACCTTGAGTTTGGTGAGTGAATCCAGACGATTGACAAATGGCGCTATGAACGAACTGGGCATGTGTTGGCAAATAACAATTGGGATATCAAAATTTTGTGGTAAATCACGAATAACTCTTTCGATTGCAGATGGCCCTCCAGTGGACGCGCCTATGACAATAAGTTCGTAATTACTGCCGTGGGAGGCTTGCTCAGTAATGGCTGGGGAAAGGTCTTCTACCGAGGATCGGGGCTTTGCACGCGAGGCACTCTTGATCTTACTTATCAACTCGGCATGCATCGTTCGCATCTTTGAGCTGTTGCGGTTGGGCTTATTCATGTAATCGACCGCTCCATATTTCAACGCTTCAAATATTGGGTCAAGGTTAGTGTTTCCCACAGAGCTTAGAATAAGAATGGGTGTTGGCTTCTCTTTCATGATGGCCTTGACGGCAAACAAGCCATCGTATTCACCCATATTCAAGTCCAACACAACAACATCAGGATTCAATTGACTTACTTTCTCCGCAGCATCCAAACCATTGGTAGCCGTACCTACCACCTCCAACTCCGGATCTTCTGAAATCAAATCCGAGATCAGCAGTCTCATAAAAGCCGAATCATCTACCACCAATATTTTTAATTGCCCTCTCATGGCTTGTCCATCAAATGGTCCGGTATCACAATCGCCTTGTCACTATCCAGTAACTCGTCCACATCAAGGTAATGGATCAATCTACCCTCCAATTTGATCAAACCTTTGACGTACGCATCTTCCATTCCCTCTTCCAAATAACTAATCGCACTGCTTATATTTTTGCCATGAATCTTGAGAGCTAAGGGGAGCTTGGCCAGCAACAATCCCACGCTTTGTTTCTTGCCACCTATCACTAGCATAAAATTTGATTCCAGCGATTTGGCTAATCCGAATTTCTGTGCAAGATCCACAGCTAGGACAGTTTTAGCTCTTACATCTGCCAATCCTATAATATATTTTGGCATTTTGGGTACTTTCGATATTGCTGGTGTAACGACCACCTCCTTGACTTTGGAAATTTCGATAGCGAACTCCTCTTCTGCTAATTGGAAGACCAAAAACTGAACAGTGAGATCAGCTAAACTTTCAATTTCTTCTTTGTACCTCTTTCGAAGTGATTTTCTGCGTTGTTCAGTTTCCTTAGATATGAAATTGAGCAACTCAGTGGATGGATTTTGGTTAGTCGATTTTTTCCTGGGAGAAGGCTTGGTCGAGGGGGCAATCAATTTTTTCTTTTTGACTTTGGAGGAAGGTTTGGCCACCGTCTTTTTATCCTGCTGGTCAGGGATGAGCTTTTTTTTCTTCAAATTCTGTCCCAATGCCATCTCTACCTATTCAGTTCCAAAAATTCCTTTGCGAAAGCCGTGTAATCCACCGCACTGTTCGCGCTTGGCTGATAGGCAATCACGCTCTGCCCAAAGGAGGGCGCTTCAGATGCTTTTACATTATTTCGAATGAAAGATTTGAAAATATGGAGATCATAATTTTCATCTATGTACTCACGAACTTCCTGAATCAGCTTACGACGCTTGTCAACCATCACTGGGAGAATTCCTTCGACGGCTATCTTCTTATTAAATACCTTATTCACTTTTTGGATGGTCTGCATGATCATATCCAATCCCTGAAGGCTGAGTACTTCCATCTGCATGGTAATGATCACCTTATCTGAAGCAAGCAAAGCATTCAATGTGAGCACCGAAAGCGAAGGTGGGCAATCGATGAGGATGAAATCAAACCCCTCGACCAGTTGAAGTGCATTCGAGAGAATAGACTCACGCTCATCCGCTGAAGCCAGGGACAATTCAGCATCTGCCAAGTGGATGTTGGCGGGTGCGAGTTGCATTCCCTCTCGTTCTTCCAATATTTCGGTGAGTGCTTTTTCTCCTAACAGCACGTCAGCCATTGAATGCGTAAATTCATTAACACCTAGCGAATAACTCAAATTACCCTGAGGATCAAGATCAAGGAGTAGGACTTTCTGACCAAGTTTGGTCAGGGCACTTCCCAAATTGATTGTGGTTGTGGTTTTTCCAGTCCCCCCTTTTTGATTGATAATGGCTACAACGGTCATTAGGCATCCTTTTTACCAGACAACTTAAACTTACCCACCCGTTCTTTGAGCTGAGTGGTGATCTCTGTTACTTTTACCGATCGTTGCGTATAATTTTCCATCCCCGCAGATAGTTCGGTGGCCGAACTTGCGACTTCTTCTGTGCCAGCTGCCGTTTGTTCAGCAATCACAACAATGCCCTCTGTGATACTCACAACATTTTTGATACTTTCCATTTGCCCTTTAGACGCATTCAGGATTTGTTCTGAAATTTTTAGATTCCCGACAGAAGAGTTGGCGATTTCCTTAAATGCTTCAGAAGCATCGTTAGAGGCCACCTCCCCGCCTTTGATACTCTGGTTCATCACCTCTATGACCTGGGCTGCATTCGAGGTATCGGTCTGCACATCGGTGATCAATTTTTCTATTTCTCTAGCGGAATTCCTTGAATCTTCTGCCAGCTTACGGATTTCTTCTGCCACCACGGCAAATCCCCTCCCGGCATCTCCTGCCTGAGCCGCTTCTATGGCCGCATTCAATGCAAGTAGATTCGTTTGTGATGAAATGTCGGTAATAATGGCCAGAACACGCGTGATTTCTTTCGATCGCTCCGTGAGCACTTTAATAGATTCGTTGGTGTCATTGGCGAATGCCTTGATGTCCTGCATGCTAAACCCAACTTTATTCACCATTTTGAGACCTGTATCAGAGCTCTCGGCTACCTTTTTTGCTGCATTGGTGATTTCTTCGGCCTGATGTCCCATATCATTTGCAGAGCGAAGGATGCTCTCCACCAGATTGGAGGATTCATCCACTTTGCTCACTTGGTTCTGAGCACCGTTGCTCATTTGTGCAATAGCCGATGCTATTTCGCCCGTGTTGGTATTCATCTCCTCACTAGCCGTCAGCATTTCCATTGATGAATCCCCTATCACATTGGCATTGTTGACAATTCCTCCTAGGAGTTCGTCGAGGTTGGTCAGCGCAATATTCAAATTATCTGCTAGCTTCAAAATATCTCCTTTTGCTTCATCCGAATAGCGTACGCTCAGGTCGCCCTCAGCCATAGAGTTCACAATCTGGTTCACTGCATGGAGTGGTCTTCCGACAGATTCCAATAAATCATTGATCGATAGAGCCAGTTCTTGCCATGCCCCACTTTTATCCTCTGACCTCATCCGGGCACTGAAGTTTCCCTCGTCTCCTGCCTGGCCGACCACTTCATTGGTCTCATCAATTACGATCCTGAGATTATTCCTCATTTTCAACAATGAATCACCCAGAACATCATTCTCTCCTGCACTTCGAAAATCAGCATCCAAGTTTCCTTCACCGATTTGTTTGGAGAATTCTGCTTTGCTATTCAACTCCTCCATGAGCATATTGACAGAACTAGCTATTTCACTGAGTTCATCCTTTCCATTCAAAGAAAGCTTCTTGGACGTATCCAAATTTCCCACCGCCAAGTCTTTCAAGAGAGAATTTGATTCATCCAATGAACTGGTGATGGTCGTGGAAATTTTCCAAATTACTAAACTGAGAAACAAAAGTCCCAAGGCACCAAAGCCCAATGTGATGTAGAAGGTATAATTGAATTCGGCAGTGATCTCAGACACAGGCACCACAAAGCCCACCGACCAAGGAAATTCGGAACGGCCCACGGCGATAGATGCAAATGTGACATATACATCCTCCCCTAGGTCTTTGTCAAAAACTGTATAAGCACCTGATTTTCCTTTTTTTATCAGTTCACCTACATCGAACGAGCTATCTTTAACAATACTCAATGTGTCCATTGACAAGCTAAACAATCCTGCATCCTTGTGGGCAATGATTACTCCCTCATTGGAAAGCAAAAAAGCAATACCTCCTTCGTAGTTTTCAACATTGGTGACTCCCTGAAAGTCATCCACGGACATGTCACTACCCACCACACCAGCAAATCGCCCATCTATTTCTATCCTCACGGTGGGAGAAATTCCCAATAATGAATCTCGGGAATTGGAGGAGTAGTCATAATCCAAATACCAATAAGGCTCAGACATAAGTTCTGATAGATCAGATTCAGCTTTGAATCTTTCATAAATCGAACTTGCTGGGCTGCCATCCAATTCGGCCAGCTCAACGGAAGATTTCACCACATTTCCATCCCAATATGAATTGAATCGTTCACGTCCATATGATTCATTCCAATTGTCATCAATGAACTCCAGTTGCCAACTCATCCATGTTGCATCGTATTTGGGATACAGTTTCAAAACATTGTCTAAAAAATTTTTTCGTAAGGTATCTCGCTGACTTTTATCCAAAAAAGTATATTCTGTCACTGCCACGGCCATCGCACGTGCTACTGCCAAATCTTCATCAATGATCGTCTTTATACTATTGGCTTTTTGCACGGCATAGGAATCTGCCAATTTCTTCGCTTCATCAATTGCATTGTTACGAAGATTATAACTGAAATAGCCTAGAGAAATACTGTAAACCAGAATGGTAATGCCCAGAATGAACAGCATCAATTTTCGACGAATGGTAAAATTATTTAGCATGGTTGATATCGGTTAGTGCTGGTTTATATCTTGATTGACAAACGTGTCGCTCGAAATCATATCTAATATATTCAAAAGGATGATCATACGGTTGTCTTTTTTAATTATCCCTTTCAAAAATTCTTGTTTCCTTATCGATTTCAGCATGGAGGAAGACAATTTCTCGATCATCTCCTCTGACACCTGCAATGTGTCGGGTACAGTCGGTATGCGGATGGCAATTTTTTGTTCTTCATGATCGATGACGATAAGAAAACAAAAATTATCATCTGCTTTTTGCTCATTGCCAAAGAACACCGCCAAATCCAATACCCCGAAGATGTTTCCTCTGACATTCACCATCCCCACAATGTATTCAGGCATTTGAGGGACCGGTGCTATCGCGCTGAGTTTGACTACTTCACTCACATCATCAATTCGTAAAGCATACTCCTCTCCACCAGATTGAAACACGCACATCATTTCAGAACGTAGCGTTTGTTCTTGATCTCCAATC
>Ga0316208_1003318_pt1 | contig 11761 bp, 9 predicted proteins | sample 3monopyrite_MG_FD_204944 | JGI IMG/M metagenome (GOLD analysis project Ga0316208, IMG submission 204944) | Microbial mat bacterial communities from mineral coupon in-situ incubated in ocean water Damariscotta River, Maine, United States -... | ecosystem: Environmental > Aquatic > Marine > Coastal... | reverse complement strand
AAATCTCTTTGTAGATTGTCTTTTTCTTACTAGCTGATATTAGAGCCATTGGACTATCTTCAACTATCTGCTCTTTAACAAGGTTATAGATATTTTTAACTATTGTCGCTTCTTCTTTCTCTTCTTTTATATCTTGTAAGCCTTGTACATCTTTTGTATCTTGTGAATCTTTTATATGTTTGATAATACTTTTTTTATTCATATCACCTATTAACATTGAAAATTGCTCTTTATATTGCACTGAGTTAGAGTTCTCTTTTACAATAGAAGAGAGCATTTTTATCTCTTTAGTTGTAATCTCCTGTTTTTTTGTTAATATCTTTGAAATCTCTTTGTAGATTGTCTTTTTCTTACTAGCTGATATTAGAGCCATTGGACTATCTTCAACTATCTGCTCTTTAACAAGGTTATAGATATTTTTAACTATTGTCGCTTCTTCTTTCTCTTCTTTCTCTTCTTTCTCTTCTTTTATATCTTGTAGCTGATTACTCTTCTGTCTGAAAAACTTATTTGTAATTAATCTATTCTCTATTAGCTCAATATTTTTAATATTTTTATTTAGGAAGCTTCCTATTTTTTGAGAAATCTCTTTTTTAATTTGTGAAGTTATAAATATGTACGGCTTTTCATCTTTTATATTTAGAATCTCTTTTTCAAATAGATATTTATGTAACTGGGATATTGATTTATCTTTCTCATCTTTTTGAGTTAAATTTTGATAGTTATGAATAATCTCAATAAACTCTTTTTCTCTTTTTTCTTTTACAGTCGAGTTAAAAATACTTTTTTCAATTGGTTCAAAACTTTTTACATCACTATTTAAAAGTATAGGTATCTGTTTTTCAAAAACTTTTAAATCTTGGTGAATATCTTTTGCAATGCTTTTAGGTATATCTTTTATGCTTTTAATCTCTTTAGATATAAACTCTTTTGAATTTACAATGAGCTCTTTTATTTGTGTAAAGATATTTTCTGTAATATTTTCTATGTTAACAATTTTAGTACTATCTATCTCTTTGATGTTTAATTTGTCAAACTCTTTATATAAGCGAATAAATTCTCTTTTTTGAGTGTTATTTGAACTGTTTTTTATTAATCTTGCTATCTGTTTTGGACCGTGCGGGTTTCTCTCTCTTTTTATTTTCTCAAGATAAAGTGTTTCAATTCTAAGTTCTAAAGTCTCTGTATCAAGGCTAGAGATATTTTTCAACTCTTCTGAAAGTAGCTTTTCATTCTCTTTTATTGAATTTTTCTCTTTTGTTTGAACTATGTATTCACTTTTTAGATTTATATACTCTTTTTCAAGAGCAGTAAAAGTAATATTTGCCTCTTTCTCTTTTTTATTAAAAATAGATTCACTTAGTTTATTAATCTCTTTAGCTTTTAAATATTTTTCTTTGTAAACAATAGCTTTTTTCGTCTCTGTTTTTCTATCTGGCATAAAAAAGTACGAAAGAAATTGAAAGTACTCAGAACTAATCTCTAAGTTACCAATTTTATAACGACTTACAATATTTGAACAAAGTGCATTTGATTTAATAGCAAAAGCAGAATGATTATATAGTGTCTCTCTTTTTTTGTATATATTTATACCTGAGCGTTTATAACTATTTGGTAGAAACCTATTTTTTATCTTATTTAAAAGCTCTTCATTAATTTTCATAAATCACTTCTTTACACGCTCAAAGCTCTCAATTGAGAGTTCAACTGATTCTATTAAAACATCACCACTAGAATTTGCATCTAAATCAGATATTGTAAGCTTAACCGGCCAAGCCCCTTGAAAGTGCCACATATCTACAACTTCATTATTTTTATAAAGTTTGATTGTCCCACTTTTTAAAGCACTCATAACATCTCCTGAGATTACTTTTTCTCTCCAATCATATATTAAATCATCCACTCCTAAACCATGTTCGAGTGTAATGTTTGAGTAAGATGTCGATGATGGAAACTTATGAGTATAATCATTTACTCCACCCTCATTATATTTCTCAATCTCTGTCTCATTTTCTAATTGGCTCATTTTACTAAAGCCTAATATCTCAAGACCTTTAATCTCTATACGGAAGCGATAATTTATAAAAGGATCTGGATAAGCTTCTAGTTCATTCGCCATATTTACGACTCCACACTCAAACTCTCTTGAACACCATCATAATCAATTCGACTTAGTTTGATTATGATAAACTCTAATGGTTTGCTAATGGCAACTGAAATATTAAAAGTTATCTGATCTCTACTATTATCCAAATTCCTAATATCTCCTACAACTTTAAAAGCCTCTTGTTTACTGTTTCCAGATAGCGCGCCTATTTGCCACAGTCCTAATAAAAATTGAGTTATCTCTATAAAAAGCCTACTATTTAACTCTTCTGTATTAGTCTCAAAAATATATTCTCTACTTAAACGTTTTAGCTGTCTTTTTATATATTTTAGTACTCTCATCTCATTAACGCTCTCATACTTTGAGTTAAATGCTTTAACTCCCCAAATTTTAAGACCCTGTTTATTTATAGATGTAATGGGATTAATACCATCTTTATATAACTCACTGTTTTCTTGATTTGAGAAATCATTTGAGAGTCTTTTTAGGTTAGGAATCGGCTTGTTCGCAATAGAGTTAAAAAAGACACCATCATAAGCTAATTTAGAGCTAAGTGCTGCAGCTATTATTGATGGTGGAATAAGTCTGTTCTCATAGTCTATAAACCATGGATAATATATAACAGCTTCACCAAGCTTATCTAAGTGTTCTTCTTTAATTAGGTTGTTAATGTCACTAATAGATATTCTATCTGTTGCCAAAGCATACAAATTTACAGCATGTATAGCTTTTATTACCTCATTTTCAGAAAAGTTAAATCTGTTTTCTGGCTCTTTAATTAGACCTAATGTACATATGACTTCTAAATCATTTAAATTATCACAATAGTCTTTTAAAAACTTTGTAATTGAATCAATTTCAATAACTTTTTGAAGTGGAAAGTTTAGTATGTAAAGTTGTACTCCACCAGTCTCAAAATAGTTTTTAATTACGCTGAGATATTCAAGATTAGCTTTTAAAAAAGTATTTTGCTTTGCTTCATTAAAGTTATGAAGTAAAACAAAATACTCTTCATCATCATAAAAACCAAGGAAAAGTGTAGAGAAATCAAGGCTTTTCCTTTGAGGAGTACTATACACACCTCTGTGAATATTAACACCAGGGTAAGTCGCGTGCAACATTGCTTTCCTCTTAGTTTTTAGTCGCTTTTATTAATGCGTTCATTTATATTAGATATTTCCTTAGCCCACTTTTGCCGTTCACTATGGGTCATATCTAAAATTTCCTCTTTATTCCAATTAAAGTGATAAGCTATAAATCCCATCTCTTCTTGAAGATTTTTAATGGGATATTTACGTATCACTGAACGTACAAAACCTCGTCTAACCCCATCTCAATTATATTTTCACAGTGTGGACAAGTTATTTTAATATCGCTACTCTCTTCAGAGTTTATCTTTTGGTAAAAACGTTGAAGATAGTCAAGATCAGCTGAAAAAAGTTGCTCTATTACAGATGTATCAATATTTTTCAAATCTCCAAGTTTTGTTACAACTCTAGTTAAGAGTATTAAAATCATATACGATTCGTTGTTTCTAACCCTATAATCTTGAAGTGGTATAATCTCATCTTTAGCTGTAGCTAAACGCATTATTCCTTTTTTATGAAGGTTGCCTTCTTTGTCTACAAAACCTTTTGGTAGTACAAATTCAAATTCCATTTTAAACATTAATTAGCCCTTTTAGAGTAGTTCACACAAATTATAATCTAAAGTCAATTTATATACTTTTATTGAGTACAGATTCAAATTAATATATATTCAATAGAGGCATTAAAAAGAGAGATATTGCAACATTATGGTTATTAACTATTATATGCTTTGAAGTACATATAAAAAATATAGTACTTCAAAGCATTACTAAATGTATATCTGATTAATTAATTTTAATCTTCAATCTCTAGGTTCTCATATACAAACGTAATCTCTTCCATAGCTAAATCATCAGCAGTCGCATCTAGTGTTCCTGTTGAATATTTTTTTGGCCATGTTTCAAAAAGTGTATATGTCTTTTGAGGTTCACCCTCATTATCTAAAAGGTTAATCGTAACACTTTTACGCTCTATCTCACGAGGATAATCGTTGATAGTCTCACACCACTCCCATAGCTCATTACCTTCAACAATACCACGTTTACAAGTAAGTTCACCAAACTTTGTACGACCTGGGATTAATTTAACCCAGCTGTTTGCATCGTCACCTTCTGCATATTCAATAACCTGAGTATCCATTTCAAGACCTGAAATTTCTTTAAACCCAGCTACCTCAATCCCATCAATTTCCATTCTAAAGTTAAACCCAGCATACGGGTCTCTTCTTTCACCATCTTGTGCCATTTTATATATTCCTTAGTTTTTATTCAGCGCCAGCGCCAGGAGCTTTTTGAGAAATTTTAAATACAATGAATTCCGCTGGTTTAACCGGTGCAATTCCAATTTCAATAGTTACAATACCTGCATCAATATTTTCCTGAGGATTATTGCTAGCATCACAAGTTACATAAAATGCTTCTGATTCACTAGCTCCAGCAAATGCACCAGTACTATAGATACGACTTAAGAATGCTTTATTATTACGAGATAACGCACCCCATAGTTTTGAATCATTTGGCTCAAACACAGCCCACTTTGTACCCATCTCAACAGATGCTTCAATCATATTGAATAGACGACGAACGTTAATGTATCTCCATTGTGGTTCAATCATTGAAACAGTAGTTCTAGCACCCCAAATACGGATACCAGTATCTGAAAAGTTACGGATGCAGTTAATACCATTTTTATTTAGTGTCTCTTGTTCTGAATCATTTAGTGTGTATACTAAACTAGCAGCTAGGCGAACTGGTTCATTTGCTGGTGCTTTATGTACACCTCTTGAATTATCAACTCTAGCATATATACCAGCAGCAAATGCACTTGGTGCAACAGCACGTTCAGCTCCATCGTCTATTACATTTACCCATGGAAAGTATAGAGCGGCTTGTTTTGAAGCACATTTAGCACTCATCCCTGAAAGACCATCTAGGTCAGCTTCAAGACCAAAAGTTTTAAGTCCAGATAGTTGTTTTGGAGTATCTAAGATTGCAAAAATATTTGCAGCCTCTGCATATGAAATTAATTCTAAAATTACACCTTGTGAAGTAACACCAGGAGCACATAATAAAGAGATTTCACCTTTATCTTTAAAGCATGAAAGACCTTTACGTTTGTTTGGACCTCCATCACTTCCGACAATCTCTTTATCAATATTTTTACCACTACCACTACTAAGAGAAGCTAATTCTCTTTTAAGTTCAGCAATTTTATTCTCAGCAGCTTTTTTATCTTTAGCAGAACCTAGTGCAGCTTCTTCTTTTTTAAGTGTCTCATTTAGTGAAGTAATTTTTTCAGAGTTATCTTGAATATGATCAACACTTACAACGTAACATTTACCCCCACCATTAGCAAAGTAAACATATACACCCCAATCAAGGTCTGTAGTTTTATCATTTGGAATATTCTCTTTAAGATTATTACCATCTACATCTTTAGCTATAGTGCCTCTAGGAGTCATCTTGTCAGCTAACGTGTAACCTATAAAATTATCAAAATAATCACTCCAAGATGTTATTTGGATAGGTGTATTTAGTGGACCCTTTAGTGTCTGTCCAATAAAACCTGTTATATTTGTAGGAGCAGCAGTCATGGAAACACTTCCACTAGCCACCTCTTCAACATACACACCGGGTGTATAATATTCCAATGCCATACTCAACCTCCGTATTTATAATGTATTTCAATTATTAATAATTAAAAATTGAAAGAATTATACTTTTATGCACTTAATACAAAGCTTAAAAAATCATATTTTTTTTATAAAAAGCACTAATTGTTTTTATAATTAATTTATCTCTCTTATTCTTTTTGATAAGATTTTTATAATCCCTCTTGCTACGTTTGAGTATTTACTAATTAAATCATATATCACGTCACTCTCAATTTTAAATAATACAGTCTCTTTTGTTGTTAGGATTGTTGCACTTCTTGGTTCAGGGTCAAATATAGCAAGTTCACCAAATATATTTTTCTCCCCTAATGTTGCCACTGTTTTGCCATCAATATTAACATTAACCTCTCCACTAATTAGAACATACATAGAAGTTCCTATATCGCCTTGTTTAATAACCATTTTACCTTTACCGTATTCAATAGTTTCAAACTCCATTGCAAGTGTCAATAAATCATTCTCAGGTATCTCTGAAAAAAGATCAATAGACTTTAAAATAATTACTTTCTCTATTGTTAATAACATCTCATACCTTTTTATTTAACTGACTAAATGCCCATTGGGTTGTCTCTTGAATTAAAGCTACATTAGACATTAAATTAGTTTTTACTAGATCTATATAAGTTTTATCTTTTGATTTTCCAATCTCATATATCAATGACACTTTTAAAATATCTAGTACCTCTTCATCATTTATAATAGAATAGAAAAATTCCTCTTCATTATATTTATAATCAATAAAGTCACTACCATATTTACTCAATTTTTGTTCAATACTTATCTCATCTAATATCGGCAAAACTATTTTTTTCAAATTTATCGGTAAAAGATTATCTATTAACTCTATTGCATAAGATTTAGTCTCTATGGAGCTATTACTAAAAAATAGAACTTGTGATAAAGTTTTTTTTGAATAACTAAAACCTAATATTAAAAATATATTGTCTATTTTAACGTCTACTAACTCTTTAAATACTAGGTATGTATTAGGATACTTTTGTTTATCCAATTTGCTTAAAATAATAAGGTCATGAAGTATGCTTTTAGAGTTGTCTACAAGTAGGGTATTTACCATATCTGTATCTTTAGCAATATAGTTTGAGTGAAACAGCGCTTCTAAAACAGAATTTCTCAAACGTGGTTTATTGACAAGTTTAATTAAAAAGTCATTCGCTTTTTCACTATTCATTTTTCCAAGTATTTTGACTATTATTAGTTGATTGTTTAACTCACTAATGGTATTAAAAAGCTCTTGTACTTGCAACAAAATTTCATCACCAAACTCAATTAGGGCGTATATTGCACTATTTTTAAATCTATTTGAATTAAGATTCGATAATAGTAATGGAACTAACTCAACAATATGTAGTTTTCCAACAATCTCGATAGCTAGTTTACGTATATCTACTTCATCGCTTTTCATGCAATCTATAAACTGGTTGTAAAAATCATCAATTCCAACCTCTTTTAAAACTAATAAAAAAACTTTTTTATCAATAGTAATATCTGATTGAAATAGTCTGTTCATCAACTCTTTTGCCATATCGTGAGAATCTTTACCGCAAAAATTTAGCAAACCAACTATAGTGCTTGATTTTATACTTATACTTTCACTCTCTAAATATGGTAAAACTCTATTTACAACTTGTTCTCCACCTAGGTGACAATAGGTCATAATAAGCGCTGGAAATACCTTTTGACTACTCTCTTTTTCCATTCTAGTATGTAATGTGTTTAAGAACTCTATGCTATTTAGGGTATTTAGTTTTTCTAAAATACTTTTCCTAATATTTTCACTTTTATGTGAGATCAAAGTGATTAAAACATTTTTTAAATTATCATATTCAAATTTTTCTAATAAATTGAGATAATACAAAGTTTGTATCTCATTATCTGTTGACAACCCTTTTATTAAAACTTCTTCATTTACACCATCAAACAAAATATCATCTGTATAAAACACTCTTTTATCGACCATTTTTTCTAAAGAATTAACATATTGACTTTTAAGTAGCCTTGCAAAAAACAACCAAGCAAAGGAGACTATGACTATGACATAATAGACTGTTTCTATTCCATCAAGTGAAGCAAATAGTAGTAATAACAGACCAGCAGCACCCATAGCAACTGGTTCTATGATTGTTTCTCTAAAAGCTAAGACTTTTACTCTTTGTTTTAATGGAATGACTTGATATAAAATTCTAAAAGTTGGAGTCAATACAGATATATCAAATACTTCATTAAATAGTTTTATAGTAATTAAAACAATGAATGCGATACTAATTGATGAGATTACAAATAAAGAAGATGTTCCAAGAATTGCCATTATAGGAATAGCTAAAAGTCCAAAAAGAATACCAAAACGACTAAGTACAGCACCAGAGACAAATAAGCTTGAGAAGAGATTTACGACACTTAGCATCGCAAAAAATATACCAAAGAAACTTACTAAATCTTTTTCATTTGTATAGTTTTCTTCAACTTTATAATAAAAAGCAAAATCGATAAAATAGAATACAAAAAATGCTAATATTGAGACAATAAAGAATAAAAGATAGTATCTGTTCTTTAATAGGTTAAGATAGGATATATCATCATCTTTTGAGTACTCTTCATTATAATCATCATCTTTAAATTTATGAGAAAATTGATTAAATATTTTTAGTAATAAGATAAATGAGAGAACTAAAGTAAAAAAAGATATTAGTAACAAGTTTATTGTATCTATCATATCAATAATAAAACCTATAGATAATCCACCAAGTATACCAGCTAATATCTCACCAGACATGACTATTCCAAATAGCCTTTTTCCTTGTCTTATATTAAACATAAGCCCCATTAAAACACCAAATTCTATACCGACAAATATCCACATAATGTCTTTGAAAATCATGATTAACATAAATAGTAGTTTTGTCTCAGCTAATTTTATAGCTAAGAAAAAGGCAATTATTATGCTTGATGCAACTAATAAAGTGATTGATAATAACTTTTTGATATTTAAGTTTTGTTCAAGTTTTGTATAAAAATAACCTAATATTACAGAAGCTATTGCAGTAAAAATATAGATATAAGGTAATTCAGATACATTGTAGTTTATTAAAAATAGTGTATTAGCTGTTGCTTCAAAATATACTAATGCTAAACCATTTAAAAATGAGTGTAAAAATAGCAAAGATACTAGTAGCACTTCATTTTTTTCTATTGATTTTAATAAATTAATTATATTTCCTTTCTTTTCCTATAAGTTTTATTAAAATGTGTATTTGAATGTAAGTGTGTTAGGGTTTAGAAAACCCGCCATAGGCGGGGATAAATTATATTAGATTATTAGAAAGTGTAACCAACATATATCTTAAAAATGTCAGAATCAACACCTGCTGCTGTATCTCTGCTTACATCTTCATATACTACATATGTTGAAAGGTTAGCGATGGCTTGAACATCATAATTAACAATAAAATCAATTACATCTACATCTGTATCTGCAACATCATTATCAAATGTAACATATGCAACTGAAGCACTAAGACCATCTACGCCACTTTTTGCAAAATCATAAGACGCACCAACTCTCCATGCGTTTGTATTAGCAGTAACCGCACCAGAGGTTGCCCAATACTCATCTGCTACAGCAAATTCAGGATAACCACCCCAAATCCCACTATACGCTCCAGTTGTAGTTGTAACCGCACCAGTAGTTGTTGTGTCATCAGAATAGTCATTATAAGCTAAATCAAAACCAAATCCGCTAGTATGAGCGCCCTCAATTTTAGCACCCCAGATATTGTAATCAAATCCACCAGCAACTAGAGTGTTATCTGCATCAAAGTTTATGTATTGAATTGCACCAGACATCTGCATACCATCGATAATTTTACAATCCCAAGCATAATCAGCTTGTAAATACCAAGCATCAAGATCTCCACTTAATGTATAGTACCAAGCTTGAAGAGTTGTATCAGCAAAACCGTTATAAGTAGCAGATGCTAAAGTGACTCCCTCATCTTTACCATTAACAGTTAATCCAGCAGAATCTGACATTGATTCAAAGTTATGACCATTTATAGCCCACGTATCGATAGTACCAGCCATTTGTGTTAAATGAGCTAAGACTAAAGTAGTATCAGCGAAATCTGTATTTGTCAATAAATATGCTTCGAAAAGGTCAGGGATCATACGCATATCGTCTGCATCAATAAGTGGTGTGTTAATTTGTTGACGACCAATTTTTATCATTGTGTTGCTATGGTTATATTGAACATAAGCTTCACCAAAAAGACTATAAGATTTACCATTAGTATCTAAAAGATTACTATTTGTACCAGCAAGTTCAGCAACACTATTAGCGCCTAAGCCTTGTGCTGTGTAAAAAGCTGTACCTAAAGTAATGCCCATATAAGAAGCTGTTTCAAACTTTAATTTACCACCAACAGCAAAACCCTCACCATCAACAGCAGGTGCGACAGCACCAATATCATTGTTAATGTACATCGAACGGACTTCACCGCTTACTTTACCATCTTTAAACATTGTAGCTAGTGAGTCAGCAGCAAATGCAGAAGTACCTAATGCAACCATTGTTGCCAAACTTAATTTTACGAGTTTCATTATCTATCGTCCCTTGAGTTTTATGTTAATATTTTGTTAATGAATTATTAAAGGGCATATTATCATTGCTAGGTTTAATTATTACTTAAATCTTACTCTTCACAGTGCCTTGTATAGGTATGTTAACTGTTGTATGTCTGTTTAATATAAAAATGAGAATTGGTATTAGATGATGAAGCAAAGAGAGTATTGCTTCATCATTTTTATATATTTAAACTTTAATAACTATTACCAGTTATTTCCCAGCCATCAGCAAATGGTGCTGAGTAGATTGTGTTTGTATAAGCTGAACCGTTGAATCCACCTAGTAAATAAACTTTACTTTTTGTTACGACTGCTTGAGAGCGAGTAACTGATTCTGGTAAGCTTGTTCCAGCTGACCATGCTCCAATTGTTCCATTTATATCTATTGGTGCTGTATAAACGGTATTTGTATAAGTTCCATCATATCCAATTACTAGATAGATACTATCTTTTGTCATAACTGCTTGAGATTGTCCAGAAGCTGTAGGTAAGGAATTAGTTTCTGTTGACCATGCTCCAATTGTTCCATTTGTATCTATTGGTGCTGTATAAACTGAATTTATAAACCCTGTACCATTAAACCCACCCAACAGATAAACTCTACTTTTAGTTACGACTGCTTGTGTTTCAGTAATTGCAGATGGCAAATTTGCATCAGTTGTCCAAGTTCCAATTATACCGTTTGCATCTATTGGTGCGCTGTAAACGGAATTTGTATATACTGAACCGTTGTATCCACTTAGTAAATAAACTCTATTTTTTGTTACTATTGATTGTGAAAAGTTAAGCGCATCAGGTAAACTAGCCTCAGTCGCCCATGTTCCAATAGTACCATTTGTATCAATTGGTGCGCTATAAACTACATTTGTATGTGCTGAACCATTATATCCACCTAAAAGATAAACTCTATTTTTTGTTACAACTGATTGAGAAGTAGCAAGCGCACCAGGCAAACTAGCTTCAGTTGACCATGATCCAATACTACCATTTACTTCAATTGGTGCGCTATATACTGTACTTGTATAAGCTCCATTACTAAGTCCGCCCAACAAATAAACCTTACTACTAGTAACAATTGATTGTGAATATGCTAAGTTAACCGGCAAACTCCCATCAACACTCCACCCAGTAATATCATTAACAGTAGTAGGCTGATTAATGTTCTGTTTATGGTACTTATTAATAGAAGCAAATGTTTGTGTATTAGCAGTAGTAGATGTAGAAGTCACCTGTTTAGCCCCAAGCGTCCAAAAC
>Ga0316208_1003317_pt1 | contig 11767 bp, 11 predicted proteins | sample 3monopyrite_MG_FD_204944 | JGI IMG/M metagenome (GOLD analysis project Ga0316208, IMG submission 204944) | Microbial mat bacterial communities from mineral coupon in-situ incubated in ocean water Damariscotta River, Maine, United States -... | ecosystem: Environmental > Aquatic > Marine >... | reverse complement strand
AGGCGCACGTTTTACGGAAGATAATCTTGGGGCAAAGATAGTACAGGTATTTAATGATGAAAGTGCTGAATTAGCCGGCCTCGCTGCCGGTGATGTTGTTATTGCGATAAATAATTTACAAGTAAATAAATCAACAATTGATAAAGTTATAGGGAATTACCAAGAAGATGATGAACTTAATATTCATGCTTTTCGACGCGATGAATTAAAAGAATTTACCGTTAGATTAAAATCAGCTGAATTAACGACGTGTTATCTTCATTTAAATGAAGATGCCACTAACGAACAAAGCCATCGGCAAAAAGATTGGCTATTCTTAAGAAATCACGAAGTCAGCTAACGACTGCGACTTCAACCGGTTGATGCAACACTGTATCTTCATAACAAAAAGAGGCAGAGTGTAATCTATAGCTTATCGAACACGTACTTCCTATAACCAAAAACAAAAAACAGAAATGTGGGATCGCTGGCAACGTGTCGAATCCTTAAGCTCAATAGGTCGATTATTCAATCGTGAATAATCCTCTGTCTTTGGTATCTTAGCGCCAACTAGAGGTATTCGACCTCCACCTCGAAAACGATCTTGTTTAGCCTTAACACTTTCAGAGCGTGAAGAAATTTCTCGTGGACTTGTTGCGGGGAGCTCAATGCGAGAAATTGCAGCAACATTAAATCGTTCCCCATCAACAATTACTCGTGAAATAAATCGTAATGGTGGCTATGATGAGTATCGTGCAACGCAAGCAGAACAAGCGGCTTGGGATCGCGCACATCGACCAAAAAAATATAAACGGCTAATATATTTGGAGAGGTTTTACTTAAATCTATTTCAATCATTGCATCATTTTTAGATATTACTTTCTTCTTCTTAGTCTCATCAACATCATGTTTGACACGAATTTCGATATGTAATGTTTTGTTACCTATAAATCCGGTAGCATCAACACGATAACCGTTTATGGTAAATTCTGGCACTACATTATCGAACCTAATATCAATTGATGGGATGTGAACTTTACCACCATAATGATAGTTACCTAGACAGTCTTGCTTTGAGGGTGAGTATTTTTAATAACTTTCAGGTTTTATAGCATTCGCGTAGTTGTTTTTTAATTTTTGACTAACTTCCGAGAACAGATCCAAAACTGGTATTAACTCCTGGCCCATTTCAGATAATTTATACTCTACGTTTGGAGGCGTTCCACCTAATACCGATCTTTTTATCACTCCTCGGTGCTCAAGCTCCCGCAATCGCGCTGTAAGTACTTTGGCGGACACGGTTACTAAACTGCGTTTAAGCTCACCAAAATACAGAGGTCTATCTTTCAGATAAAAAAATATTTCCAAAGTCCATGCGCCGGCTAAAAGTTTAACACAGGGGCCAAGCTCACAATTTGACGAGGGTTCAAGCATCGTTAACTCCAGTAATTATTACTTACCAATTGGTAACTACATTACATATTTAAGTTTTTTAAGCTACAGTCAACGTAACACAGTCAATTTAAAATATAAAATGGTTTTCTTCTTGAGCAAAAGACTGAAATCACGCACCAACGGATGATTTAATTATGCTAATTGCCACGTAAATATCATTTTTCGTCATCTGGAATAATATGTCTTAGCTATTATTTCAGATGCAAAGAACTAATCAGTCGTCAATTTCTAAATTTAATTTTCATGGTAAATAAAATGAATCAATGGCTTGTAGATATTATTGAGGAAATTCAAACCAGCAATGATCTGTCTGACATTAAGCGTGTCTTAATAAAAACAAGAGAGTATCTGGGCTTTAATAATATATCCTACGTAGTCAAATGTCCTGAGACATTTACTCGAAGCACGACGATCTTTGTGGGCGACTATCCTTCTGAGTGGATTGAGCGCTACAGCAAGCAAGGCTATGTCAATATCGACCCCGTCGCATTACATTGCTTTACTTCGCAAGTCCCTTATCACTGGAAGAGAATTAATAAACATACGGAAGACGTTGTACATAATTTTTTTGGTGAGGCGGAGGAGTTCAAATTATACGATGGAATAAGTGTAGGTACGCCTCACTTTGATGGGAAAATTGATCTCATCAGCCTGGCTTCAGATAAAATTATAGATGAAGATTCAGCGCAACAACAGCATGCAATCATTAACCTAAATGCCTTGCAACCCTTTATACATGAGCGTACCAGTAAATTACTGCAAGAATCTCAACATAGCACTGTCAATATCCAACTTACCGAACGAGAAAAGACTTGTTTAGTGTGGGTAGCAGAGGGAAAAACTGCGCAAGATATTGCAGCAATTTTAAGTATTTCTGAATCAACAGTGGTTTTTCATTTAAAAAACTCAATTCAAAAACTCAATGTTACAAATCGCAGCCAGGCTATTGCAAAAGCTGTGTTGCTTGGTTTGATTTCACCACAGTTCCCTCGCAATTCAGTGCCCACCTATCATTTTTGATAGTTAACTTCCCTCATGAAAACTCCTATTATTATTTCACGGTACAAATTTAGCGCTATTTTGATTGTGGTTAGCTCTAATCCAGGTACCTCAATTATTTGGGGAGTGTGAAATGATAATCCTACGCAAGGCAAACGACAGAGGTCGATCTCAAATAGACTGGCTGGATAGCCGTCACACTTTCTCATTCTCTGGTTATTACGACTCTGACCATATGGGGTTTTCAGAACTGCGTGTAATCAATGAAGACCGCGTGATTCCCGGTGGCGGTTTTTCTACTCACTCTCATCAGAATATGGAAATCATCACCTATGTGCTAAGTGGGGAGCTAGAACATAAAGACAGCATGGGTAACACTTCTATTATTTCTCCCGGGGATGCGCAAAGAATGAGCGCGGGAAAAGGTATTACTCATAGCGAATTTAATGCATCAAAAGAGTACCCCGTTCATTTTCTACAAATTTGGGTACAACCCAATGAGCAGGATGTAGAACCCAGTTATGAGCAAAAGCACGTTCCCGCCAAAGAAAAGCATGGGGTTTTGAAGTTAATTGCCTCTACTAATGGTGCTGAAGGTTCCGTCACCATTCATCAAGATGCGAAACTTTATGCCTCCGTTTTAAATTCAACACAAAAGATTAATTTCATTATTAATCCAGGCCGTAAAGTTTATTTACACGTCGCTGTGGGAAGCATAGCTCTCAATGATACTGCCCTGAGTGAGGGGGATGGTGCCAGCGTGACTGATGAAAAAACAATTACCATAAGTGGTATTGATCGCGCCGAAATACTTTTATTCGACCTTCCGTAAAATGTTAAATCGAAACAAAAATTCTTAAAGGAGAAATTTATGTCCAACTTACAACTTCTTAATGCAGATAATTGCGCAGTCATCTTTATTGATCATCAGCCACAGATGTCCTTTGGTGTTGCATCTATCGATCGCCAGTTGTTAATGAACAATGTACTTGGCCTTGCCAAGGCTGCAAAAGTATTTAAGGTTCCCACGATTCTTACCACCGTTGAGACAGAGAGTTTTAGTGGCCAAATGTGGCCACAGTTGCTCGACATTTTTCCGACTCATGAACCTGTTGAGCGCACATCAATGAATTCATGGGAAGATAGTAAATTTGTTTCAACAGTTGAAAAAACCGGCCGCAAAAAACTGGTCATTGCTGCCTTATGGACCGAAGTCTGTCTTACTTTTCCTGCGCTGGAGGCGATGGCAGCAGGTTATGAAGTGTATGCGGTGGTTGATGCTTCTGGTGGAACATCTCCGGTGGCGCATGACATGGCAATACAACGTATCGCCCAAGCAGGCGCCGTACCCGTGACCTGGCAACAGGTGTTATTGGAATTCCAGCGCGACTGGGCCCGCAAAGACACTTACGATGCCGTTATCGAAATTGTAAAAGAACACAGTGGCGCCTACGGCATGGGTGTTGAATACGCATACACCATGGTTCATGGACAACCTGCAAGCCGCAAGGAAAACACATAATCAAAAAAGCTTACATATTAATTTGTAATCAGGTTTTTATGGGTAAAGGCCAAAGAATGGCCCTTGATAACTGGAAGGTGAAACGATGACTGCTGAGTTAGATAATAGCGCTGAAACATATGCGAACATGATTTTGTTCAATGGTCGTATTGCGACAATGGATAAAAAAAATCCCTTTGTCTCTGCAGTTGCGATCAAGGACGATCAATTTATAGCCATAGGCTCTGAAAAGGAAATAATGCACTATCGAAACAATGACACTCAGGTTATTGATTTGATGCAGCGCGCAGTTATTCCTGGGCTCAATGACTCGCATACCCATTTAATTCGCGGTGGCCTGAATTACAATCTGGAGCTGCGTTGGGATGGTGTGCCATCACTTGCCGATGGTTTGCGGATGTTGCGAGATCAGGCGCGACGAACACCTAACGGTCAGTGGGTACGTGTTATCGGTGGATGGTCAGAGTTTCAATTTGCTGAACGCCGCATGCCCACATTGGCTGAAGTCAACGCCGCAGCACCGGATACACCAGTGATGATATTGCATTTATATGCACGGGCAATTCTTAATCAGGCTGCCCTGCGTGTACTGGGTTATTCTAGGGATACCCCGAACCCACCCGGTGGCGAAATACAACGAGACAAGGCTGGTCACCCTACCGGCTTACTGATTGCCCGACCCAATGCATTTATTCTATATTCTACTTTGGGCATGGCACCAAAACTTCCCATAGAGCAACAATTGAATTCTACGAGACAGTTTATGCGTGAACTCAATCGCCTCGGTATTACCAGTGTGATTGATGCTGGCGGTGGTTTTCAAAACTTTCCCGATGATTATGAGGTTATCGACCAATTGCATCGAGACAATCAGTTGACAGTACGTATTGCCTATAACCTGTTTACGCAGCAACCCGGCCAGGAAATGGAAGATTTCAGTAAATGGACAAAAATGACCAAGCCAGGTCAAGGAGATAATTTTTATCGAATGAATGGGGCCGGTGAAATGCTGGCATTCTCAGCAGTAGATTTTGAAGATTTTCTGGAGCCGCGCCCGAACCTTCCCGATGCAATGGAATCCGATCTTAAAGAAGTTGTCACATTACTGGCGCAAAATCGGTGGCCATTCCGTATTCATTCCACCTATGATGAATCTATCACACGTGTGCTTAATGTATATGAGGAAGTAAATAAAGAAGTGCCTTTTGACGGTTTGCACTGGATTATTGATCACGCAGAAACAGTTTCAGAGCGAAATATTGAACGTATCAAAGCACTCGGTGGTGGTATCGCTATTCAGCACCGCATGGCCTATCAGGGTGAGTATTTTGTTGATCGTTATGGCGCGGATAAAGCTCGGCAAACACCCCCCATTAACAGAATGTTGGAAATGGATGTACCAGTCGGTGCGGGAACCGATGCAACACGTGTCGCCAGTTACAATCCATTTGTTTCACTTTATTGGCTAGTATCTGGAAAAACCGTGGGTGGGTTGCGTCTTTATTCAGAAGATAACTGCCTGGATCGAATGGAAGCGCTACGTTTGTGGACAGTTGGAAGTAGCTGGTTTTCTGGAGAGGAAGATACAAAGGGAAAAATCACAGTGGGGCAGCTAGCCGACCTGGCAGTGTTATCTGATGATTATTTTTCCATTCCCGATGAACAGATCAAAGCGTTGGAATCCGTATTAACAATTGTTGGTGGTAAAATTGTGTACGGTGCTGGGGGCTTCGGCAAATTGGCGCCTGCGCCATTGCCGGTTAGTCCAGACTGGTCTCCTGTAGCAATCTATGGCGGGTATTCGCAATTCTCAGCAGCTGCGCATGTCATGTCTCATTCGGGCTGCTGCTCACACTCGCATAATCATTCACATACCTCAACGCAAAAAAATAACGGAGAAGCCGTTCGGGATCCCTTTGGTTGGGATGGTGGTTGTTCGTGTTTTGTGTTTTAAGATCACGATTTATGGATTGCGCCCGCTACTATCGTCTTTGGGCAGTGATCGGAATATTCAGTGGATTAGTCGGCTGCGTATCACCCATAGCGCTGGATCGTGCCGTGATCGAGTACGATAGAACACATGCACAAATTCAGGCGCAGCTTTTATTATTGAATATTGCCCGCGCACGTAACCATAGACCTGTTCATTTTACAGCCGTTCCTAATGTGGCAGCGACTTTTGATTTCCGAATGAATACCGGCCTGGCACAAGGCCCTCTCAGAACTGGCGGCAGTGGAACAATGTTTTCTCTTGGTGCCAGTGTGGCAGAAAACCCAACTATTAATATCGTCCCTATCCAGGGTGAAGTCTTTACCAAACGCCTGTTAACACCGATGGATGAAAGTAAGTTTGAGTTCATAGCTCATCAAGGTGTCGATATAGGCATGGTGCTTCGTTTAATGGTGCGCTCAATGTTGGTTGAAAAAAATGGTGTGCGAATTATTTTTCATAATGATGCCCGCCACCCTAAAGAATTTCGACAATTACGTCGTGCAATTCTTCATATGGCTTCACTGGAATATGCGGGCGTCCTCGATGTGGGACCCATAAATTACGATCAGCAATGGAATATTGTTAGTCGCCGTGACACTTCGATGGAGGAATTTATTAAAACCGCTGAGCGGGGTTATCGTTGGACACGGACAGCTGAGGGAAAGAAAATAATTGTCAGCAAGCACATGCGTGGGCGCATGCTTATTGCCAATTATGATCCTGGTACGCTCTCAAATTCTGAGCGTCAGCAATTAGACATCAAGGCCAGGCAGTACCCTCGTAATTTTATACTTGTCGATATACGGCCAGATTATCCTGGCGGAAAATTTCCGATACAGGCATGGATTAAACTCAGAAGTTTTAATGCAGTAATCGAATTTATTGCAAACAGTATGTACAGTTCTCCTGAATTTCAGATTGAAAAAGACCCACGTAGTGGAACAATACCCACAAACCCGGTTAAGACGCTGGAAATTATGGAGTCAACAGAAAAACCGGAAAATATTGACCACTTTGTGGAGTATCGTTCGATGTATTATTGGTTAGCAAATGATGAAAGCCACCACGATTCCGATGCATCCTGGAATCAAGAAGCCTTTAAATTACTTTATCATTTATATCAAATGACAGTTATGGACGTAACGCATGCCCCGGAATTACCAATTAGTATTGCTAAATAATAGAGTAACAAATAGAAACATGACCACGCAAAAAATAAAAAAAACAATTACTCCTAAAACATTGGGACAGGGTACACATTCACCAAAAAATGAATCACCCTGGGCTCCATTTCAATACAAAACTTTTCGGTTCATCTGGATCGCAACCGTCGTCTCAAATATGGGGACATGGATGCATGATGTGGGTGCGGCATGGCTTATGACAACCCTCACCTCGGATCCATTCATGGTGGCGATGATTCAGGCAGCAACTGCTTTTCCCATATTTCTATTTGCCTTACCTGCGGGTGCTATGGCGGATATCGTTAACCGAAGACGCTACTTGCTCGTTGTGCAATTACTGATGGCAACAACAGCAATATTACTTACGTTAGCAACATGGTTTGGTATGACTACTCCTGAGGTTCTGATTGTTTTTACTTTTTTACTTGGTTGCGGTGCGGCTTTCAACGCGCCAGCATGGCAGGCAGTTACACCTGAACTGGTACCAAAACAACAATTGACTGCTGCGGTAGCGCTTAACAGCATCGGCATCAATGTGTCGCGTGCGATTGGCCCTGCACTGGGCGGTGTGCTAATAGCATTGCATGGTCCTGTCCTGGCTTTTGCCCTTAACGCATTGACTTTCGTTGGCATTATCTGGGTGCTGCTGTGTTGGAGAACTGAACGTGTTGAAACAGCATTACCCACAGAACGGTTTTTTAATGCTCTGCGTACGGGTTTACGTTATGCCCGTCACTCTCAGTCAATTCATATTGTAGCAATACGCGCAGTAGCCTTTTTTATTTCTGCCAGTGCTATCTGGGCGTTGTTGCCACTGTTGGCTCGAAGTGTGTTGAATCAAGGGGCGGGCGGATTTGGTTTGTTGCTGGGTGCCGTCGGGTTAGGAGCCGTTATCGGGGCAACCCAATTACCCGGACTCAGAAAGAGTCTAAACAGTGACCAACTAGTAATGTCTGCCAGTGCGGCGATTTCAGTGTGTGCATTTGGCCTGGCATTCACGCAAAACTTTTTACTAGCGATTGCCCTTATGTTCTTCACCGGAATGGCATGGATCATGGTGCTGTCTACGTTGAATGTTGCTGCACAAAAGGCCGCTCCAAGTTGGGTGAGGGCGAGAGTGCTATCAGTTTATTTGGTTGTATTTTTTGGCAGCATGGCCTTTGGTAGCGCAATATGGGGGCAAGTGGCCAAATTATTAAGCATCTCGGATGCTTTGCTTATTGCAGCGGCAACTCAACTACTAGGGATCGCTATAACAGCGGCTTTCCATCTACAAAAAGGTGAAGGTGTTGATAACGCACCATCTGGCCACTGGCCTGCACCCGTGGTTGAGGACGAACCTGAACCGGATCAAGGGCCAGTTTTAATCACGGTAGAATACCTCATTGAGCCGGAAAAAAAGGAGCAGTTTGTGAAGTTGATGAAAGAACTGCATCGCGCACGTAAGCGCGATGGTGCATTTTTTTGGTCTATGTTTTCAGATGTGGCTAATCCGAATCGGATCGTAGAAACATTTATGACCGAGTCCTGGCTGGAACATCTTCGCCAACATGAACGCTCCACCAATGCCGATTATGTATTGCAAAAAAGTATCAGTGATATTTCTATCACATCGCAATCACCTATTGTTGAACATTATGTTGCATTTCGTTAACGACATGACAAACACACATCACATTAATTTGCAGGAGGTTACACATGAATAATAATGAAAAACCACTCATCGCATGCTTGCCAAATGGCCCCTATTATTTAATTGAGAATTCCAGCCCGCAAGAAGTATCTCATCTTATTAGTGAAGCCGGTCAGCCATATTCAAATGTCCGCGGTGTTGCATTGTGTCGATGCGGCTTGTCGGGAAACAAACCGTTTTGTGATGGTTCGCATGGCACATCAGAATTTTCAGATAAAAAGCTGGATAATCGTGTAAAAAACCGCCGTGATAAATATGTCGGTGAAAAAATTACTGTTCTTTTTAACGGTGGGGTCTGCGCCCATGCAGCACACTGTGTTAACGACCTTCCAGCTGTATTCAAAATAGATGCTGACCCATGGATACAACCCGACTCGGCGTCAGTGGAAGAACTTGTTGCACAAATTGATAAATGTCCATCCGGCGCCTTGAGTTATAGTATTAACGATGAGGAACGAAAAATCCCACCAAGAGACCCAAATGTTACCGTACTTAAAGATGGTCCGTATTCCGTTACCGGAGGGATAGATCTTGCAGGACAAGAGTGGTGCGATGGTGTTTCTAATGAGCGTTATGCTTTATGCCGTTGCGGAGCATCGAAAAACAAACCATTTTGTGATGGTAGCCATTCTGCTGTCGGGTTTAAAGATGACGCTCAAAGCTCTAAATAGTTTGTCAACTGGAACAACAAAAATACAGCCGGGAGTACTAAAATGAAAATCACAATTGGAATAATACTTGCGTTTGCCATCGGCATTATTTGTCGATTAACCGGAATACCGGTACCAGCCCCTCCCGTAATTGTTGGCGCACTACTGGTTTTGGCAATGACGACTGGATATATCTTGGCGGACCGATTCGGTGGATCGCGATCAGACAAACATAAAAAGTTCTGTGGTGGGCCGACAGGTGAGTTTTCTGGGAATAAGAGGTGAAAAATGATACAAGCTCTGATAGGTATTTTATTAGGAATAGGTATCGGAGCTGCATGCCGATGGTTCGACATTCCGCTTCCTGCCCCGCCTAAACTTGTTGGCGCCCTGTTAGTCGTTGCGATGACAATGGGGTTTGTTGGGACCGAGTTGCTTCTGTATTAATGAATAGTCAAAACCGGGGGCGCTGGTACTCTTGTCCTAACGATTAATATACTATCTCAGTGTAAAGCAACGTGTACTAAGGACATTCACTGTGTTCTTCTTGTATAGCATAGATACATTTAGCGTGCCTTGTTGTGTGCAAGCTGTTTAGTTAACTTCACTTCCCTACTAAGGTATTCAGACAGTAAATCTTGCGATTTTTTAACAAGCCAATGACATTCTTCAATTGATCATGGAAACTATCATCCTGTTTTTTGGCCTGACCAAGGCCCTCGCGTACTAGTTTTATTACTTCATTTGCTGCGTTTGTAGTTCAGATTGTTGCCCCTGCACTTGGAGTGTGAACATTTTTGATTTTCTCTCAAGAGCACAAATGGTCTTATCTTATCTTTTAATTTTATGTTCTGTCTTTTATCTGACTTAGGTAGAAAAGGTAAAGTTTAGTGGCCAAATATACCCAGATGCTGGTTCTATCCAAATATCAGATTCATATCAAGTGTATATTCAAAAGTCCATTACCATTGGGCATCGCAGATGGTGTCGTAATACACCAAGATCGCATAATATATGAAGACAGCGACCTTAAAGTGGGGTTAATTGATGGGTTGTCAAAATAGTTTTTATTGAAGAGAAATAAATGGCCTAACAAAAACAATTGAGTGGGACAAATTTCCGAGGCGATTAAACTATACTTATCGTTACGTTAGCACAGTTCAACCACGCCATGACTTGCCCTTCAATGCTGACGTTCAATGACTGCTTTCAGGAATAAATAAAGATAGATTTATTCCATATTAAGCGTCCGCAACCGTTAGCAGATTTTTAGAAAAATTTGAATTAGCTCATATTTTGCAATACTGAAATCTCTGATAATAATGGGCTTATAATATGTTCAAGTTTTCGTCTCATCAAAGAACCAATTGCGTCAGTACGTGAAAACACTGGCGTAAGCAACGATTCATCGATTAACGACAATACAAAAATTGATTTTACAATTGGAATGATTTCTGGAATCGCTTCCAGTATAACTTTAAGATCATCAAATTGTGTTGCACTCACTTCAACGTACTTATTTACATCTGCTAATATTTCTTCAATGTCATTATATTTTTCCTGGTTTGGCCTGACATCAGAAAAATAATCTTTTATTGTTGAAAAAAGTAAAATAACAACATCCTGATTAGATGGTTTTTTAATGACTGCTTCAACTGTATGTAGAAATGCCTGCCCTTCCTTACTTAGTAAACGTTTGACGATATTCGTAAATACATTATCATCTAAAGAGTCTAAGTTAGCTTTAATATGTTTTAATAAAGGTTGTTCTGTTACGTCTATCGGTAATTCATCTGGCAGTGCTTTTAAAAAACCTACCAGCAAGGCATTTTTGCGCTGGCCTTTTTTCCATAAGCTATCACGCACTTCATTTGTTATGAGATCTTTTTGTAATACGAGTCGTGCAGATTCAATCATTGCACGAGGTTCTTCTTCGAAGGGTAAAAACTCAACCAAAAATTCAGCAAGCACTTTACCCATTCTGCCTTCAACGACATCTTTATGTCGTAACAAACAACGTGCATTATCAGCCGTTGGCATTGCCCACCATGCACAACGTGCAATGTCATCGGTTATTTCATCAGCATTCACGACTGCAACAATTGCTTCTGACTCGCCGAGTAACAATAACCGTTCAAGACTTTCATTTGTTCGTGATTGTCCCATGCGTGTCCAGCGTCGTAAAAATATCGGATAACCGCCTGGAGAACCTAATATGTGAGTCGAAATAAGTTCTTTAACCTGTTTGATATAAACTTCATCTTTACAGTTCGCTTTTAGTGGAACTTTTGC
>Ga0316208_1003316_pt1 | contig 11769 bp, 7 predicted proteins | sample 3monopyrite_MG_FD_204944 | JGI IMG/M metagenome (GOLD analysis project Ga0316208, IMG submission 204944) | Microbial mat bacterial communities from mineral coupon in-situ incubated in ocean water Damariscotta River, Maine, United States -... | ecosystem: Environmental > Aquatic > Marine > Coastal... | reverse complement strand
GGCGTGTTTATCCAGTTCGTTCTCGGGTTCTTGACGCTCTGGCAAGTCGGAATCGGCGGCGCCGATCCCATCCCCACAGCGGGCGAACTCGCGCAGGCCCGCGAGATCGATATCTTCGAAACCGTCATCTCCACCGCACACCAGACTCTGGGCGCGGGCCTCTTTGCCCTCATCGCGATGGCGGTCTATTGGACCAAGCGGATCACAAAATCGCACGCCAAGGCCTTCGCCCAGAATCCAGCGTAATCCCACCCGCCAAGTTCCCAGAAAACCAGAGTCCTGAAAACGAATCGCCCAAACGCTCGATCGAGCGCGCGTTTTCGTGCATACTGAACACTGGGAACCCGAGCCGGGGCACAAAATGCAATACGAACCGGCTAAGCCAGTTGACCCAGCGAGAGACTCTCTCGCCGTCCAATGCCCGCACACCGGAGGCCAAACATGCAAACCGAATCGGCCCCACAACAAACCCAAAGAACCAAACCGGAAAAACCAATCCGGCTCCCAACCAAACTCGACCCGATCCGTGCGCACGAATTCGGAGAACCCCAGGCCCGCCACCTCCTGCTCCGCGCCGGCTTCGGCGGCACACCAAAGCAGATCCGCACCCTCGCACAATGGGGTCCAGAAAAATCCGTCGACTATCTCCTAGATACCGGAGAGATCCCGTTCGAAGAGCCCGCGGCCAACCGTTTCGACCACAACATCATGCGCCCAGCGAGCGAAGATGAACGCAGGGCATACCGCGCCGCCCGCCAGCGAAACGACGAAGACACACTCGCACGAATCCGTCTCCAACGCCAGCAACGCCAACGCCAAGACCGACAGCAGATCGCCGACATGCAACGCTGGTGGCTCGAACGCATGATCGAAACCCCACGCCCGCTCGAAGAAAAAATGACCCTATTCTGGCACGGCCACTTCGCCACAAGTTATCGCACGATCGAAAACTCGTACCACATGTACCTGCAGAACCAGTTCCTGCGCACAAACGCGCTGGGGAGTTTCGCCGATCTCCTCGCAGGCATCATCCGCGACCCCGCGATGCTCGCCTACCTCGACAACAACGACAGCCGAGTCGGCAAACCAAACGAGAACCTCGCACGCGAACTCATGGAACTCTTCAGCCTCGGCGTCGGAAACTACGACGAGCAAGACATCAAAGAAGGCGCCCGCGCACTCACCGGCTATTCCTTCAACGATGACACGTTCGCATTCAACCACAACAATCACGACAAGGGCAACAAAAACATCCTCGGCCAGCGCGGCAACATGGACGGCGACGATTTCATCGGAGCCATCCTCGCCAAGCCCGCGTGCGCACAATTCATTGCCAGCAAGCTCTACGCCTACTTTGTCCAGCACTCCGGCGCCGTGTCCGATTCAGACACCCTCGCCGTACGCCGCGTCGTGCAGACCATCGCGACCAAACTCCGTTCAACGAATTATGAGCTCAAGCCGGTGCTCCGCAAACTCTTCCTGAGCCGGCATTTCTATCACTCACGCATCATCGGCAACCATATCAAAGCCCCCGCCGAACTCATCGTCGGCGCGGTCCGTTCGCTCAACACCCCGGTCCGCGACATGGGCGTACTGCTCCAGGCGATGGATCTGATGGGCCAAAATATCCTCTTCCCGCCGAGTGTCAAAGGCTGGGACGGCGGGCGATCGTGGATCAACACCTCGACCATCTTTGTGCGCCAAAACACGCTCAATTTCCTGCTCACTGGCAGGCTCCCCGTCGGCTCGGGCGGCAACGCCAAAGACGATCGCTACGACCCGGCCGAACTGCTCGCAGCCGGAGAAACCAGAACCCCCGCCGCCGCCGCCGACGCGCTCATCCTCCTCACACTCGGCCGCCCGCACCCAGAGGCAAGCCGGGTGCTTTCGGGGTTCGCCAGCGAGCACGACAACAAAGCCGACCGCGACGTCCTGACTGGTATGCTGCTGCTCATCGCCGCCATGCCCGAGTACCAACTCTGCTGATCTGCCGCTCCCCCACAAAGCCCCCACTCGCCAAGGAACACACCATGCACCACAACGATTCAAGCAACGCCAAGGCGTGGACACGGCGCGAACTGCTCGGCTCAGGGCTCATCATGGCATCCGCCGCTGTCGCGATGCCAAACTTCCTCCAACGCTCCGCGTTCGCCCTGCCCGATCCATCCCTCGGCTCGCTGCCGGGTGTCCCCGATGATCGCATCCTCGTCGTCATCCAGATGGGGGGCGGCAACGACGGACTCAACACTGTCGCCCCCATCGGCTACGACGCCTACCACCGGCTCCGCCCCGGCATCGGCATCAGCAAACAACAAGCAATCACCCTCGAAAATCGCTACACCGATATCGGGCTCCACCCCGCGCTCGAAAGTTTGAAAAGCCTCTACGACGACGGGCTCATGTCCATCGTCCAAGGCGTCGGCTACCCAAACCCAAACCGCTCCCACTTCAAATCCATGGATATCTGGAACACCGCAGATACCACCGGAACAGGCGATGGCTGGATCGGACGCTACTACGACAGCGAATGCTGCGGCTTCGGCGCGGGCGAATCCGGGCGCACACCCGCTGCCAAAAATACTAAAACAATCTACCCCCCCATCTCCATCGGCCGAGAAGCCCCACTCGCTATGCAGGGCCGGCTGACCAAACCCGTCGCCTTCGAGACGCCAGATTTATTCCGCTGGACCGGCGAGCAGATCCACAAAACGCTGGCAGATCCCTACGAAAAACTCGTCGGGCGAGAACCTACAAAGACGTCGGGTTCATCAAACGCGGACTTCCTCATGCGCACAAGCCTCGATGCCCAGATCTCGAGCGACAAGATCCGCAAGGCCGTCGCGGCGCGCTCATTGGTGGACTATCCGAACTCGTCGCTCGCGTCACAACTCAGCATGATCGCAAAGATGATCCGATCCGGGATGAAAACCCGCGTGTACTACGCCACCCACGGCGGGTTCGATACCCACGCCGGCCAGGGCGGCGCCAACGGACGACACGCGAACCTGCTCCGCCAGTTCGGCACCGCCGTCCGCGCGTTCTACGCCGACCTCGAAAAACAAGACAACGCGGGCCGAGTCCTGACAACCTCGTTCAGCGAATTCGGCCGGCGTGTCGCCCAAAACGCGAGCGGCGGCACCGACCACGGCACGGCCGCCCCGATGTTCCTGTTCGGCCCGATGGTCAACCCGGGTGTGCTCACCCCCCACCCCTCGATGGACAACCTCGACGGCGGCGATCTGAGATACACCGTAGATTTCAGGACTGTCTACGCGGGCGTGCTCGAAGACTGGATGAAAGCGGATTCCAAGGCCGTGCTGGACCGGAGATACAAGCCCGCTCCGGTGATCCGAAAGTCGTAAATGCATCCCGAATGACTCAAAACCAAACAACGCCGCGAGATTGTCTCGCGGCGTTGTGCGTTTGAAGTGGAGACTAGGGGGATCGAACCCCTGACCTCATCCATGCCATGGATGCGCTCTACCAGTCTGAGCTAAGTCCCCAATATATCGATTCTGCACCCGCAAACAGTGCTGCGGGGCTGCAATGGTAGGGGTACATCGGCAGCAATCAAGCCGGGGACGAGCATTGACGGCTACCCCCGCGCTGTTGTGGGTTGGGTTATGCCGCCCGGGCCGGCTGGGGGGATCGCCCCGGTTCGCCGGGCATGCCGGGAGTGATGTCTGGGCGGAAAGGGGGGCGAGGATGATCTGGGCCGGCTGGTCTGCCGATGACGCCTCGGGCCCGGTTGGGCCCACAACGCCAGGAGGACACGGATGCCCACCACATTAGAGAGATGGACCAACACAAACCAACACATCGGGCTGCGCTGGCAGATCACCCGATCAGGCGATCTCCGCGTCGGCTGGCCCCCCGCTGGGCTAGAAGACTCGGCCCTCGCGCTGGGATGGATGACCGACGACGCACAAATCGGTGTGATCGAACAACCCTCGGGGTCCCAGGTCGACATCGGGATTCTTGAGATCCTCGAGCAGCGATTCCCGAACCGCCGGTGGTATACCGGAACATGGGATGCCGCGGACAACGCCGCGAACCAGGCCGCCTGAGCACGATCAGTTATCTAAAACACCAAGCATCCGGTCGGCGGCCTCAATGACGGCCTCGGTCCGGATGTTTTCGATTGCGCACAACTCGGGATGATCGTTGCTGATCTCACCAACCGGCAACGATTCGCCGGCGATCATAATCGCCTCCCGAGATTCGGGGACCGGGATCGTGGTCCATCTCGGATCGGTCGGCCCAAAAAGCGATACCAACGGGACACCCATCGCCGCGGCGATGTGCCGGGGGCCCGTGTCGTTGGTCACCATGAGGCTGGTTTGTGCGCACAAGGCTTTGAGCGAGCCGAGCGTGTGACCATGATCCGGAAGACAAACAACGTTCTTTGTGCGCGCCGCTTCGGCGATGCCCCGGCACAGGTCGGCCTCGGCGGGCGATCCGTTGATGAGCACGGTCAGGCCGTGGTTGTCAGCGAGATGATCGGCGAGTGTTGCGTACCGGTCGGCCGGCCAGCGTTTCGCGGGGTTGTTGCCGCCGGGGTTGAGGATCGCGGTCGGGCCTTGGATGAACGCGGCTGCGCGCACGGCGTCGGCCTCTGCGCGATCCCGATCGGAAACCGCGAGCGACATCCCGGCCCAGGTCGGGAGGCCGGTGTGTACACGCCGGAGGTCATCGAGCGGCGGGGCGCACAAATCGGGTTGTATACCCGGATCGAGCAGGGCCGAGGCCGCGTGCCAGTAATACGAAACAGCCGGGACAACCGCCCAATTTCCCGAATCTGATTTCGGTGGTTTCATGCGGCGTGTGAGCAGGAACCCTCGGCCGTCGCGGTCGTAGCCGATGCGCTCGGGGATGCCCGCGACTCGGACGGCCAGGGCCGTGGAAAATGAGCCCGTGAACAGGAGCGCGCGCCGGTATCGGCGGGGCCTTAGTTTGTGCGCGGCGTGCTTTGGGCCCATGACCCCGGACGGGCGCACGATGTGGAACTCGTCGATCGCGGTTTGCCCTTGGCTTGCTTTGAGTCCTTCGAGAATCCGGTCGATGCCGGGGCGGGCCATCGCGCCGATGAACGCTCCGGGGAGAGCCTCGCGGATGCGCACGATCGCGGGTGTCGCCATCACGGCATCGCCCACCCAAGATGGGCACACAAGCAAGACCCGGTTTTCGGGGGTCTGGTCTGGCATGGTCAGTCTTGGGCCGGGGCTTTGGGCCAGAGGGGCGCGTCGCCGCCTCGGCCTTCGTGCCAGGTGTTGGTTGCGCGGCGGAGTTCTGCCATGAACGCGAGGGCCGCGAGCCGATGGGTTGCGAGAGTGGCGGTGATTGAATTGTCGTCGGTATGCAGATTGAGCAGGCGCACGCCGGTGCGCTCGGCGATGGAGTGGGCCACCGATTCGACGGTCGCGCGGGTTTGGGCATCGGCGAGGGGGCTGCCGGTGTGGGCGCGCAGGGTGGCGGTCGAGGCGGGGCCTGCGCTGATCTCGGCTCCCGCTTGCCGGATCGGATCGTTGCGATGGGCGAGGATTCGTTGGGCGGCGGCGGCGAGGTCGGGCAGTTCGCCCTTTGGGCCCACGCGGATGCAGCGTGATGGATGGAGCCCGGCGGCGATTCCGGCTTCGGTGTCACGCTCGGCGTCTCCGACGAGCCATGATGCGGCGAGGTCGAGATTCAGATCCTCGGCGGCGGCGAGGAGCATGCCCGGGTTTGGTTTTCGCCATGGGTGATCGCCCCGGTACTTTGCGACGGCGGCGTCTGGGTGATGGGGCGCGGCGTAGATGGCGGAGATCAGGGGGGAGGTGCCGGGATCGCCGAGGAGTTCGATCATGCGCGCATTAGTGGCTGTGACCTGCGATTCGGTTGCGCCGCCGCGGGCCAAGCAGGCCTGGTTTGTGATGACGACGAGCACGAATCCGGCGTCCGCGAGCGAGATGCACGCTTCGCGTGCGCCCGGGAGGAGCCGGACGAATTCGGGCAAGAACAGATCGCCTGGGACTTCTGGGAATGCCTCGGGCGGGAGTGTGCTGCTTTGGATTAGGGTGTCGTCGCGGTCTAGGAATACCGCGGGCGGGTTGTGCGCATGGGACGGTGCTGGGCTTGGGAATCTCGTCATGGGTGATTTAGGGTATCGCAGAATTGGGCCCGGGCGAGCGCGGGCGGAGTTGCGGGGCTGGCTCGTGCGACGTACCGTAGCGGCGATGAGCCGCAATCGGATGCGGTGGGTGGAGATGATCCGGGCCCGATTGGCCGGCCCAGACGCGGAGATCTGAGAATGAAATTGACGGTTCTAGGTGTGATGTTGATTGCGGGAAGTATTGCGGCAGCGCAGGATGACCCGGCGGTGGTTTCGGCGGCGGCGCTGCTTGAGCAGTTGCGGGCGGCCGGGGTTGAGATCCCCGATGGGTTCAGTGTGAACGATGATGGGAGCGTTTCGATTCCGGCCCCGCCCGCAGAGGCCGAGGCGGCGGAGATCGTTGCAGAAACCGTTGAGCCGGCGGTGCCGATCGCGAAGAAGGCGGAATGGGACACGAAACTGAATGTCGGGCTGAATCTTGCATCTGGCAATACTGAGCAGACGGGCTTTGCGGCGACGATTATCTCCACGCGTTCGACGGACTCTACTGTTCTGACACTCGATGCGGGGTACTTCAACGCGACGCAGGACGGCGACCAGACGGCGAACCGGTTTACGAGCGGGGTGAACCATGATTGGCTGCTGCCCGATTCTCGGTGGTTGTACTTTACCGGGGGCCGGTATGACTTTGACGATTTCCGCTCGTTTGACCACCGGATTTCATTGAACACGGGCGTTGGCTACGAGATCATCAAGCGCGAGAAGATGCAGTTGACGCTGCGGGCGGGTATCAGTGCGTATCAGGAGTACGGCTCGAGTAGGAACGAGATTGTTCCCGAGGCTCTGCTGGGTGCGGATTTCAACTGGGATTACGCCGACAATCAATCGTTGTTTGCGACGACGCGGATCTACCCGAGCCTCGCCGACAGCGGGGAGTACCGTACGTACAGCACGGCGGGCTGGAAGTTGGATATCGATAAGGATGACGGGCTGAGTTTCTCGATCAATGCGATCCATGAATACATCAGCGATGTCGACCCCGGGATCGAGAAATCGGACTTGCAGTTGTTCGCGGGTTTGACGTACGATTTTTGATTCTGCCCAATGAGAACCAGGTTGAATCACGAGAGCCCGGAATGATCCGGGCTCTTTTTTTATCCCTTTCGAGCAAACCCACTCAATTCAAAGCGTTTGTGCCGAGGCCGTGTGTGCGCAATTGCAATCCTGCACGGCCAAGATGGTCGTGGTACATGCGCATTGCTTTATTTTTGGCGTGTTTCAGGATTATCTGGTGAGCGTGCGTGTGCGCATGAAATGGGCCCGGGAGATTCCCGGGCCCATTTAGATCATGCTGAGGCCTTTGGGTTAGGGGCAGCCGCCGAGGAAGGTGCTGATGAAGAACTGGAGATCGGCGAGGTCGTAGACGCCGAACGGAGCGGCGACGTCGGCCACGGGATCTTGCCCGAGGAACGCGGTGATGAACACCTGGAGATCACCGAGATCGAGCACGCCGAAGGGCTCGGCGATATCGGCCGCGTTGCAGCCACCGCCGAAGGTGATTGTGTCGAAATCCATCTCGACAGGCGGGACTTTGCCGATGGTGACCCAGACGTCGTACATGGTCTGTCCTGCGGTGTTGGTGGTGTTTTCATCCCGTAGGAACTCGACGTACTCCTTTGTTGTGGACTGGTAGAAAACGCGGACATCGGCTGATGTGGCGCCTGCGGGGATTGCGAAGTTGGTGATGTCGAAGTTCTCTCCGTCGGCGTAGACCTGCCCGACCGGGGCGATCTGTAGCGCATCAAATTCTGCGTTTGTGAAGCCGCGCGGCGGGATCCGGTTGTCCTTGTTGACTTCGTTTGCAAGGATGAGATGGAACCCGACGCCCGGCTGGATGCCCGCGAGAGCGGCGACATCGGGACTGGTTGCGAGTTTCATCTCATACACCTTGGTGTCGGCTGTTGAAAGAATGGCGGTTACCGGGTCGTAGGCACCACGTTCGGCGATGAGCGCATCGTTTGCGTCGTAGAACTGGACGTTGACCCACATGCGCCGCCCCTCGGGGTAGCCGGTTGGGAGCTTGTGACCAGACTCGTTGATGACCTTGACAGCGAGGTCGGGGCCGTCGATGGAGAGCTCCATGTCCGATGCGTTTTCGAGCATCCCGACGGTTCTTGCGATGGAGCGTGCGACCGAATCATCGTCGAGGTTGGTTTCGATGTCCGGATAGAGCTCACGCACGGCGTTGAGGAGCCAGGTGTTGCCGCCGTTCATCTGGTGCTGGGGAAGATCATCTCGGAACTCGCCGAAGATGCAGCCCACGCCCTCGGCGTCGGGCATGTGACAATCCTGGCAAGACGAGACTAACGGGTTGACGCCGCCGAAGCGGTCGGTCATGTCGATGGGTCCATCGGCGAAGTCGGAGGCGAGCCATTCGCTATATGTGCGCTGCTCGGGGAATTGGGTGCTCCCCGCGTTGGATGTGGCGGGCTCCATGAGGGTGCCCAGCGCGTAGGTGCCGTCTGGCTGACGCTCGAACAGCGGGTTGGAGACATCGTGGCACGTTGCGCACATCTCTGACGCGCGATGGAACGGCGATGTGAGCCATTCGTGGACAAAGAAATCTTCGAGTTCATAAGGCCCGCGGCGGCGGTCATCGGGATCAACAACGTAATTCCCGCTGGCCGGTTCGGGGATGTCCGTCGTCAAACCGTTGAGGATCGCCGTGTCTTCGACTGGCGCGCCCGGGTGGTTTTCAGGGTCGACCATTCGGTGGCAGAAATTGCACGATACACCCTGAAAATCGATCCCGGTGAGTTGCGAGCCGTCGGTCGGTGTGCTTCGGCCATCGAGCCAACCGCCGGGGGTGTGGCAACGTATACAGGTATCGCCGCTCGCGGGGGCGTCCTGATTTGCTATTGCGACGGCGGCCCAGAAGAGCGGGTCGCGGGCGGCCTGGCCCATGGGGCTCGCGTTCCACGGGCGATAGGGCTCGTGCTCTTCATCGAAGCCGCCGTGGCAGGTGGCGCAATCGTTGGAGTCTTGCAGAGGGACGTTTAGTTCGTTTGGCTGAGTACCGGGGCCGAAGAAATCATCGAGATTGGTCGGCAGACCGGCGATGGTCACGGCGGTGCCGGCGGCGACGATAGCGAGCCCGGCAGCCCAGAGAACCTCGGCCCTCGATATGAACGCGCGACGTGTATTCGACATAGTAATCCCTCTTCATAAACACCGAGATCCCGGCTGTGTACGGGCTCGGAAACACTCTCTCGGCAGCGATATTGACAAGAAACATATCGCGCTTGATTGAATCAGACCAGAAAGCCGGGGTGATCCGGGAAATACCGTACCACGAGATCGGCCCGAACACAAACATGATGGTGTGGATTTCTACCTATACGGGAACACTGCTCTATTCGGGGTGCGGTTCTGCCGGTTCTGATTTTTCTGAGTGATTCGTAGGGAGATTGCTAGGGGCATCCGCGGAGGAAGGTCCCGATAAACACTTGAATATCGGCGAGATCGAGCACATCGAACGGCTGCGCGATATCCCGCTCGAGGATCGTTGCGGCGCGTGGCCGGGTTGCTCTGGAGAAGCAGGATTTTTGCAGAATCGCTGGCCGTTCCATTTGGGAACGGCCCGCGTTGAATATTCATTGCTTCATCTCGGGTTTAGTTGCAATTTCCGAGGAAATTCACGACGAAGGCGTTGATGTCTGCGAGGTCGAATACGCCGATGGGCGCGGCGAGATCGGCCAGCGGGCCTTGGGCGAGGAACGCGGCTGTGAATCCGGTGACATCCGCGAGATCGAGCACGCCGAAGGGCGGCGCAAGATCCGCCAGGCAAACGAAGCGGACGTCGACCGTGCTCGCGGTGTAGACCAGGCGGACGGCGATGTTGGTCGGGAGCGTGCCGGCCGAGACAAAGACGTCATCAAACAGGCCGTTGATGGTGCCTGCGGTGATGAGATTGAACTGATCGTTGACCTGCGGGACGTAGGCGTTGAGGCGGACGCTGACGTCGCCGTCGGCGGTGATGGTGCCGCTGGAGAATGTCAGTCCGTCGCCCACGCCGGGCCCGGTGGTCTCGGCGATGATGATAGAGGTGTCTTCAAAGGCGACGCTCGCCGCGCCGGTGATCCGGCCCACTGGGAGCCCGGGCGCGAGCCTGCCCTGGATGATGTAGGACCCCGCCATTGTGCCCTCGCCTTCGAGGGTCTGGCCTGTGCCGAACGTCGCGGTGGTGCCGTTTGTGTGGAGCTGGCTGTCGTTGCTGCTGCCCTCGAGCAAGACCTTGCCGATGCCCGAGACAACGGTGTTGGCGTTGAACTGGACGAAGACGTCGCTGGTGCTGCCGGTCGTGTTTAGGCGGATCGTCGCGTTATTGACCAGAGACGTGCTGTTGTAGAACATTCCAGATTGGGCTTCCATCTCGAAGTCGGATTCGAACGTGAGATCGCTCGCCGACAGGTTCCCAGAGGGGAGCTTGATCAGCCTGCCACCGTTAATCGATCGCATTGAGCCGCCGTTGATGGTCTGGTTGCCAATCAGTTCGACATTGCCTCCATCAGCGAGGATCTCACCGGCCGGGGCCTGGGTCACGGTGATGTTGTTGATCTCGATCACGCCGCCGGTGTCGGCGAGGATCTGGCTGTTGTTGGTCTTGGGCCCAGAGACCAGCCGGAGCCGGCCGTCGCCGTTGGTGCTCGGGAACGCGCGGATCAGGCCGTTATTGACCGTCGTGGCGTTGATATCACCCGAGCCCTCGATCGTGAAATCGGGGGCGATCGTCAGCGTGGTACCGTTGGTGAAGACCTGGCTGTCGTTGCCGCTGCCGGCAAGGAAGATGCTGCCGCCGCCCGTAACGGTCGCGTTGGTGTTGAACTGGATGAACGAATTGCTTGTGCTTGCTGAATCATTCAGCTCGATCGTACCGTTGCAATCGAGCGTCGGGCCGTTCCAGAGCACGCCTGCTGCGGCTTGGACTTCAAGGTCTGAGTCAATCACCGTGTCGACCAGCGTCACATTGCCCAATGACAGTTTGACAAGCGTGCCGCCGTTCATCGTGCGGAGGGTGCCGCCGTTGATTGTCTGGTTGCTGATTAGAGCGATTTCCCCGCCGTCGGCGAGGATGACCCCGCCCGGGTCTTGAGTCACTGTGATGCCGTTGATCTCGATGATGCCGCCGGTGTCGGCGACGATCTGGCTGTTGTTGGTCTTGGGCCCCGAGAACAGCCGGATCCGGCCGTCGCCGTTGGTGCTCGGGAACGCGCGGATCAGGCCGTTATTGACCGTCGTGGCGTTGATATCACCCGAGCCCTCGATCGTGAAGCCTGGGGCGATCGTCAGCGTGGTCCCGTTGGTGAAGACCTGGCTGTCGTTGCCGCTGCCGGCAAGGAAGATGCTGCCGCCGCCCGTAACGGTCGCGTTGGTGTTGAACTGGATGAACGAGTTGCTTATGCTTGCTGAATCGTTGAGTGTGATCGTGCTGGTGCAATTAAACATCGCGCCGGTCCAGATTACGCCTGCCGCTGCCGCGACGTCAAAATCTTGTTCCAGAGAAACGCTGTTGAGTGAGAGGTTGCCAGTAGGTGGCTTGAGCAGCGTACCCGTACCGACGATTCGGCCGTCGTTAATCGTACTGTTGCCATTAAATATCACGGTGCCGTCGGTGCCCGCCG
>Ga0316208_1003314_pt1 | contig 11774 bp, 10 predicted proteins | sample 3monopyrite_MG_FD_204944 | JGI IMG/M metagenome (GOLD analysis project Ga0316208, IMG submission 204944) | Microbial mat bacterial communities from mineral coupon in-situ incubated in ocean water Damariscotta River, Maine, United States -... | ecosystem: Environmental > Aquatic > Marine >... | reverse complement strand
TCCAGCGGAAGCCAAAATTACCCCACGGTATGTAAATGGCATCTCCCATGGCTTCATGATAAGCATTAACAACCCAATAAAACCCCCATGCTACCCCAAATGTAGCTGTGTTGTATGTACCAGTTGCTAACTGCGTAATACCAGATTCAGATTCTATGGCATCAAATGTTGGATCATTTGGATTAGATACATCTAATTGTTCTTTAGAGCACGCACAAAACAACGTAAATGCGAATACTATTAATATTGATTTAACTATTTTTTTCATATTATTTTTTTTAAAAAGTTACATTAAAACCTAGCGAATACGTACTAAAGTTTGGAAAGGCATATTGGTCTAAACCTCTAGTAGCAGCTGAGTTTTGATTAGATACTGCTTCTGGATCAATACCAGAATAATCAGTTATTGTAAATAGATTTTCACCTGCTAAGATTACTCTAAAACTAGATACTCCATCGATAAAATCACCAAAATCATAAGACAAATTAAGATTTCTCAACCTCATAAACGAACCATCCTCAACAAACTCTGAATTTGGAGTATTAGTACTATATAAATTAGTGTAATATGCCGCAAAGGCACCAGTTTCACCACCTATAGTAATTGGTTGGGTAACATTTTCATGTAATAAATCCCTATATAGCCATTGTCTCGTTTGGTTATAGATGTCATTGCCTTTAATCCAATCTAACTGAAATGAAACATTAAAATTCTTTCCAATTGTAAAATTATTAATAAAAGACATATTAAAATCTGGGGTTGGATCACCTAACAATACTTGTTCATCTCCAATTACAGCTCGTCTTGTGGCAGTTTCTACAACATAACCATTAACAATTTCAAAATTCCCTACGTCAGCATCGGCAATATAACGAGTGCCGTCTGTTCTTGTTTGTGTTACACTTGTTAAAATCTCATTACCAAAGAACGCGCCAATTGGGGCACCTTCTCTTATTACAAAATTGTTACCAAGTGCAATATCAGCACCGTTAGATATATTGGTTACAATACTCTCAAATGTACCGAAATTAATAGTAGAACTCCATTTAAAATTATCGTAATCAGCTACATTTAGATTTAAACCAAATTGAAATCCATCAGTCTCAATAGTTAAAGCATTTGTTAATAATGCTGAGGCACCTGCAGATGGCGCAGTATCTATAGCTCTTATGGCATCATTAGATGTTCTAGTATAATATGTAGCATTTAAGTCTATACGGTTAAGCCAATTTCCATTTGAAGGTATAAAAGTAAAATCACCACCAAACTCTAATTCTTTTGACACCTGTACTTCAAGTAATTGATTTTGGAGTGTATTTGGTAAAGCAAGAAACGGTGTGGCATCTATTTGACCAGAGCCTAAAACAGGAATTCTTTGAAATGCACCTGGCTGTATCCCCGCCTCACCATAAGCAGCTCTTACCTTAAATTGACTCAACCAATCTTGTTCTATAAAAGAATCTAACCTAAGATAAACGTCTCCTCTAGGAAAAACAAAAGCTTCTGAACCAACTCCGAAAGCAGATGACCAATCAACTCTTACACCTGCTGAAAAACCTAAATACTCACCGTAATCAAATTTTTGATTGATTAAAAAACCATAGGTTCTAAATGTACTATCAAAACCTGTGGCACTCTGACTCCCTGATTGATTCAAATTAAAATAATCTGAGAATGTCGGTAATTCTGTCCCTATAACCGTTATTCTTTCAAAATCTTCACGTCTCCAATCATAGGCGAGATGTGTCGTTGAGCTCAAAGGAAAATTAGTAATCCCAAAATCATCTTCAAAATCAAAGCGTAAGAAGGCAGACATCAAAGAATTTTGAGTTGTTCCTTTATCAGGTCTTTGAATAAGCTCACCTGTGAACGGTGTCAAACCTTGTGTTATTAATTCAGATTGATTTAAAGTTAATTGTCTAAAATTATTTTCGTAGATATCAACACCATATTTATAGTCTAATTCAAGAAAATCAAAAGGTTTGTAATTCAAATTAACATTACCAATTGCTCTAATTAAATCAGATTCGAAGAAACGATTCTGTTGGGTAAAAAATGGATTTACACTGTTATCACCAACTGGTAGGGCTACAAAATTTCCTGCAGGATCTAAAGCTCTATTATTAATATATTGTGGTACTAAAATAGAATTTGAGAAACCACTTTCTACGTTATCAAGATTAGTAATACCTCCAGTTGTGTTAGCAGAGCTAACTATAGTAGTAGATGCAGTAGCCTTAAACTTATCAGTAATATTTACGGTTATAGAATTTCTGAAATTTATACGTTTCAACGACCCTTGAATTACTGACTCTTGATCTAAATAAGATAAAGACGATGCAAATTGAACAGCATCACTACCGCCAGAGACAGTAACACCAGTATTTGATGTCACTACACCATCTTTTAAAAACGCATCTAAATTATTAAAAGTTTCTTCTGCAAAAGGTTTATTTACTAAAGTATTAGCATCAATTGAGCCAACAGGTGTTCCCCAAACTCCAGTATCAGGATTTGGAGTTAATCTAGTACCTGATGAATTTGCTAAAAACCCCTCTGCTGTAGTTTCGAAATAGTGTAATTCTGCAATTCCGAAATTACCTTCGAGTGCAGTACTTAAACCTAATGTAGATCTCAACCCTACTCTAATCTTACCAGCTTTACCTTTTTTTGTAAAAATCTGTATAACACCATTTGCACCTTGAGCACCATATATTGTACCTGCTGCTGCTCCCTGTATTACCTCTACTCTTTCGACATCACCAAGATCTAAATCAGCTAAACGACTTGATAAGTTTCCGCTACTACCATTGGCAATGTTATCCGTGTTAATTTGTATACCATCAACCAATATCATAGGCTGAGTTGAGCCTAAAGAATTAATACCTCTTAACAATATACTTTGTTGCTGACCTGGTTGACCAGTTGTAGACTGAATTAATGCCCCAGGCACCTTACCAACTAAGGCCTGAGAAATATCACCTGCAGGAGCTGGTTTTAAATCCTCAGATTTCACAGTCTCAACGGAAATAGCAACTTTTTTTCTACTTGTAGCAACCCCAGTACCAGTCACAATTACCTCTTCTAAGGCAGTAGCATCTTCCTGTAAAGTAACATTAATTGTGTTACTGACACCAACGGCAACTTCTTTTTTGGTATACCCAACAAAACTAAAAACAAGAGTAGCCCCTTGATTTGCTTTGATTGAATATTTACCATCGAAATCTGAAGAAGTTCCAGATGAAGTACCTTTAATTAAGACAGTTGTTCCAGGAAGGGGGAGGCCAGAACCATCCGTCACTGTACCTGAAATTGTCTTTTCCTGTGCAAACGTAAGTTGCACGACAAACGCTAATAGTAGCGTTAGAATTCCACTAAACTTTGTTTTCATTTTTATAATTATTTGAATTAGTCTGGGGTAAAAATCATAATAAAAAGTTAATAAAACAATAAATAATGGTTAAAATTTGATAAAAAGGGCAAATTTTTAAGAAAATGACAATTTGAAACTAGAAATTTGCTGTCAAACTGATGTGTATTTTAGAATTGGAGAGTTTAAATTGGGTATTCTCATTTTTTCCATTAGCGTAATTAAATTTCAATAGCCCCGCTTTTGTAAGTATTCCAAACCCAAAGCCGTATCCAAACAGTTTTTCCTTAGAGTTGGATATTTTATTTTCAAAATATGCAGCATCAATAATACTATGTACATAGATTGAATTGCTTAGTTGATATCTATATTCTGTATTTATTACACTGTAAAGCGAAGCATAGAGACTGTTTTCTTCAAACCCTCTAATAGAATTAATGCCTCCAAATCTTAGGAGTTCATTTTCAAAATAGGTATCAGTAATCAAATTAGAGCCATTGACTCTTATAAAAAAACTATTTTTTTTGTTTAATGCGAAAATTTTTAATGCGTCAATGGTATATTGTGATTGATTTTCAGAATTTGAGGACGTTTTTCTTTCTCCGAATCCCGCTTCTATGTAGAATTTTGATTTTAAAGGAAAAAGGATATTGTTAGATTGTGGTTTTAGAAATTGATATGCTATAGTGTAATGTTGGGTTTTGTAATCTGATATAATTGAGCTTAGGCTTTCGGTAAGAAGATTGTTTGACTCTGTTGAAACAATACCAACATACATTTTGTTTTTGGAATTTAATTGATAATGTAATCGAGCAGACTGATTAATTGTTGTGAATGAAGAGTCTCTTTTAAAAATCCTTAATAGTAAGTCTGCGCCAATTGGTGTTTTAAATAAATAAGGCAACGAAACGTCGGCTTCAAAGGTTTTTTGTTCGTTTTCATCACTCTTATATAACAATCTAAATGACTCTCCAAAATTTAAATTATTAATAAGATTCAAATTTAAGTAACCGTCAAATTCTAATCTATTGGTTTCTTCATTGGTTCCAAATCCTAAAAAACCATCAAAAGCATTGCTTTTAGATTTTTCAAGATATAGATATAAGGTTGTTGAATCTTTCGAAAATAATACCTCTGGGGATTTAATCTCATTTGCGAAATTCAAATTATTTAATTGTTCAGTTTTATCTTTAATGGTGTTTAAGTCGAAAACTTGATTAGATTTTATTTTTAGAAAGTGTTTTAGATAGGATTCAGGAAATTTTTCATAGCCTTTAATAACGATATCATTGATGATTCTTTTTCTTTCAAAGGCGTCAATACTTAATTGAGCTTTCAAACTTGAAGCATCTTTAATCTTTATATCAGATAATTGTAATTTGGAAAATGGAAACCCTTTTTTTGAAATTTCAGCATTAATAAAATTTAGCGTATGCTCAACTTCAGAAAATTTCAGAATAAAATAATCATCAAATACGTCTTTTGATACTAAGTTTAAAACAGATGAGTCAATATTGTTTTTATTGTAGTATATATATATGGTGTTGAATTTGTTTTTTAAATGAATTTGAGAATAGAAGGCAGTGTCGTTTGTTTTCTTCAAAGGTGTTATCTCATTTTCAATATAGCCTATTTTGAAAAGTGTCTTTTGTATAGCGTTTACTTCAGATTGGATGGACTTGAAATCACTATGAATTTTTAAATACCCCAAAGAATCTATCATACTAGTTTCTACTTCATTTTTGCCGTCAATTTTTAATGTTAAATTTTGACAAACACCTTCCATAGAAAGAAGGATACATATAATAAGGATAAAAAAAGAAGTTTTTTGCACGTTTAAGAATACGGTTTTGTAAATTAAATTCCAAAGGTTAAATCTCATCCCGATAACTATCGGGACCAAAAGTTTATGTTGTGTCCTACTGCATGCTGCTAACTGCATACTGCCGACTTTATTTCATTGTAAATCTAACGGAAAATCTAGGGTAATAATATAGCTAATGTTATTATTTTTAAAAACTCTTAAAAATTAACCAATTAGGGTTTGAATTATTCATTTTAATTTCTACCTTTGCAGCCCTCTTAAAAAGAGGATAATAAAATTTATATATATTATATATGCCAACAATTTCGCAATTAGTAAGAAAAGGAAGAGCCAAAATAACCAAGAAGAGTAAATCGGCTGCTTTAGATTCTTGTCCGCAAAGACGTGGTGTGTGTACTCGTGTTTACACAACGACTCCTAAAAAACCTAACTCAGCAATGCGTAAGGTAGCAAGGGTTCGTTTAACAAACGGTAACGAGGTTAATGCATACATCGGTGGTGAAGGACACAATCTACAAGAGCACTCGATAGTATTGGTTAGAGGTGGAAGGGTAAAAGATTTACCAGGAGTTAGATATCACATTGTACGTGGTGCTTTAGACACAGCAGGTGTTTCAGGTAGAACGCAACGTAGATCTAAGTATGGTGCTAAACGCCCTAAGAAGTAAAATTAAAGTTAGAAGTTGGAAGCTCGAAGTTGGAAGTTTAAATTCTAACGGCTAAAGACTAAAAACTAAAAAACTCAAAAAGAAGACATGAGAAAAAGAGCAGCAAAAAAGAGACCGCTTTTACCGGATCCACGTTTTAACGACCAGTTAGTAACTCGTTTCGTTAACATGATGATGTGGGATGGGAAAAAGTCTGTCGCTTTTAAAGTATTCTATGATGCCATTGACATTGTAGACTCAAAAAAAACTGACGAAGAAAAAACAGCATTAGAAATCTGGAAAGATGGTTTATCAAATGTGATGCCTCACGTAGAAGTACGTAGTCGTCGTGTTGGTGGAGCAACATTCCAAATTCCAATGCAAATTCGTCCAGACCGTAAAGTTTCTACAGCAATGAAATGGCTAATTAGCTATTCTCGTAAAAGAAACGAAAAATCTATGGCATTGCGTTTAGCTTCAGAAATTTTAGCAGCAGCTAAAGAAGAAGGAGCGGCTGTTAAGAAAAGAGTTGATACTCATAAAATGGCAGAAGCAAATAAAGCATTCTCTCACTTTAGATTTTAATAGGAAATGGCAAGAGATTTAAGATTAACTAGAAATATAGGTATTGCTGCACACATTGATGCAGGAAAAACCACGACTACAGAGCGTATTCTTTATTACACAGGAGTTTCGCATAAAATTGGAGAAGTACATGATGGTGCTGCTACAATGGATTGGATGGAGCAAGAGCAAGAAAGAGGTATTACAATTACTTCTGCTGCTACAACCTGTGAGTGGCAATTTCCAAAAGAAAACGCACAAGTTTTACCAGATACTAAAGATTATCATTTTAACATTATTGACACACCAGGTCACGTTGATTTTACGGTTGAAGTAAACCGTTCTTTACGTGTACTTGATGGTTTAGTATTCTTATTTAGTGCAGTTGATGGTGTTGAGCCACAATCTGAAACTAACTGGAGACTAGCAGATAACTATAAAGTGCCAAGAATTGGTTTTGTAAATAAAATGGATCGTCAAGGTTCTGATTTTATGATGGTTTGTAGCCAAGTTAAAGAAATGTTAGGTTCTAATGCAGTCCCTATCGTTTTGAATATTGGTGATGAAGAAAACTTCAAAGGTATTGTCGATTTAGTAAAAAATAGAGCTATTGTTTGGCATGAAGAAGGAATGGGAGCGACATTTGATGTTGTTGATATTCCTGAAGAGCTTAAAGAAGAAGCGAAAATTTTACGTGCTAAGCTAATTGAAGAAGTAGCGAGCTATGATGAAGACTTACTAGAGAAATTCATGGAAGATGAAGATTCTATTACAGAAGATGAAGTGCACGCTGCGCTTAGAGCTGCTGTAATGGATATGGCTATCATTCCAATGATTTGTGGTTCTGCATTTAAAAATAAAGGGGTACAATTCTTATTAGATGCTGTATGTCGTTATTTACCTTCTCCAATGGATAAAGAAGGTATTGTAGGAGTTAATCCAGATACAGAGAAAAAGGAGCTACGTAAACCAGATGTAAAGGAGCCTTTTGCTGCTTTAGCATTTAAAATTGCTACTGATCCTTTTGTTGGTCGTTTAGCATTTTTCCGCGCCTATTCTGGTCGTTTAGATGCAGGTTCTTATGTGTTGAATAACCGTTCAGGTAAAAAAGAACGTATTTCTCGTATTTATCAAATGCATGCTAACAAGCAAAATGCAATTGATTATATAGAAGCTGGAGATATTGGAGCTGCTGTTGGATTTAAATCTATCAAAACAGGAGATACACTTTCAGACGAAAAACATCCTATTGTTTTAGAATCTATGGACTTCCCTGATCCAGTAATTGGTATTGCGGTGGAGCCTAAAACGAAAGCAGATGTAGATAAATTGGGAATGGGTTTAGCTAAATTAGCTGAAGAAGATCCTACGTTTACAGTGCGTTCAGATGAAGCTTCAGGACAGACTATTATTTCTGGAATGGGTGAGCTTCACTTAGATGTTATTGTTGACCGTTTACGTCGTGAGTTTAAAGTAGAAGTAAACCAAGGTCAACCACAAGTTGAATATAAAGAAGCTATTACACAAGCTGCAGATCATAGAGAAGTTTATAAAAAACAATCTGGTGGTCGTGGTAAATTTGCCGATATCGTATTTACGGTTGAGCCAGCAGATGAAGGTGTAGTAGGTCTTCAATTTGAATCTGTAATTAAAGGTGGTAACGTTCCTAAGGAATTTATCCCTTCAATTGAAAAAGGATTTAAAATGGCTATGGTTAATGGACCTTTAGCAGGATATGAAATCGATTCTATGAAAGTAACATTGAGAGATGGATCTTACCATGATGTGGATTCTGATCAGTTATCGTTCGAATTAGCTGCTAAGTTAGGATTTAAAAATTGTGCTAAAGCTGCAAAAGCAGTCATCATGGAACCTATAATGAAACTTGAGGTTATTACACCTGAAGAAAATATGGGTGATATCGTTGGAGATTTAAATCGTCGTCGTGGACAAATGAGTGATATGGGTGACAGAGCAGGTGCAAAAACTGTAAAAGCTACTGTGCCATTATCTGAAATGTTTGGATATGTAACCACATTAAGAACATTATCATCAGGTCGTGCAACATCAACAATGGAATTTTCACATTATGCTGAAACACCTTCAAGTATATCTGAAGAGGTTATTAAAGCAGCTAAAGGAGAACAATCTTAAAAGTTAAGAACATGAGTCAAAAAATCAGAATAAAATTAAAGTCTTACGATCATAACTTAGTAGATAAGTCTGCTGATAAGATTGTAAAAACAGTAAAAAGTACGGGAGCTGTTGTAACTGGACCAATTCCACTACCAACTCACAAGAAAATTTTCACTGTATTACGTTCTCCACACGTAAACAAGAAATCAAGAGAACAATTTCAATTAAGCTCTTATAAGCGTTTACTTGATATCTACTCTTCGTCATCAAAAACAATTGATGCGTTAATGAAACTTGAATTACCAAGTGGTGTTGAAGTGGAGATAAAGGTGTAATGAAACTTTATTTTCAAGAGCTATTGCGAATTGAAAATAATTAGTTGAATACACCCCGAACTCGCTTCGGGATCTCATGAAAAGATACTGAAACAAGTTCAGTATAAAAAATGTCCTTAACGATGGTTAAGGAAAAACGGTAAAAATACATTCAGGGTTGAAGGTATTTCGACCCTGAAATTTTTTAAATAAGTAAATTAATAACAATGGATTGAAGGTTTAATCAGAATAGTTCTGAAATCATAAATCAACAATCGTAAATCAAAAATTAATATGTCTGGGTTAATTGGAAAAAAAATCGGTATGACCAGCATCTTTGATGACAACGGGAAGAACATTCCTTGTACAGTTATCGAAGTTGGACCATGTATCGTTACCCAAGTCAGAACTGAAGAAGTTGACGGTTATAAAGCTGTTCAATTAGGTTTCGATGACGCGACAGAAAAAAGTGCTACTAAAGCAGACTTAGGTCATGCTAAAAAAGCAGGAACTTCTGTAAAACGCAAAATCGTAGAATTTCAAGGTTTTGATGAGGAGTACAAATTAGGAGATGCAATCACTGTTGATCATTTCACCGAAGGTGAATTTGTTGATGTAGCAGGAACATCTAAAGGTAAAGGATTTCAAGGTGTTGTAAAACGTCATGGTTTCGGTGGTGTAGGTCAAGCTACTCACGGTCAGCATAACCGTTTAAGAGCGCCAGGTTCTATTGGAGCTGCATCTTACCCTGCAAGAGTTTTCAAAGGCATGAAAATGGCAGGAAGAATGGGTGGAGACACAGTTAAAGTTCAAAATTTAAGAGTTTTAAAAGTAGTTGCTGAAAAGAATCTACTTGTGGTTAAAGGATGTGTTCCTGGTCACAAAAACGCTTATGTAATTATTAGAAAATAATGAAAATAGCAGTTTTAGATGTAAACGGAAAAGACACAGGTAGAAAGGCAGACCTTTCTAAAGATGTGTTCGCTATTGCCCCTAATAATCATGCAGTATATTTGGATGTTAAACAATATTTAGCAAACCAACGTCAAGGAACTCACAAGTCGAAAGAACGCGCTGAGATATCTGGAAGTACACGTAAGATTAAAAAGCAAAAAGGAACTGGTACAGCAAGAGCAGGTAGTATTAAGTCTGGTATATTTAAAGGTGGTGGTCGTATGTTCGGTCCAAGACCTAGAAATTACAGTTTTAAACTTAATAAAAACTTAAAGCGTTTAGCACGTAAATCGGCCTTAAGTATCAAAGCAGGAGAGCAGTCAATTACAGTTTTAGAAGACTTTAATTTTGACTCTGTAAAGACTAAGAATTTTACAGCGGTTTTAAAGGCTTTAGAGCTTGAAAACAAAAAAACACTCTTTGTGTTGGGTGGCTCAAATAATAACGTATATTTGTCATCGCGCAATTTAAAAAGCTCAGAAGTTATAACATATTCAGAGATAAGCACTTACAAGATTTTAAATGCAAATCAAGTAGTGTTGTTAGAAGGAGCGTTAGAAGGAATTGAAACAAATTTAAGTAAATAGAAACAATGAATATCTTAATTAAACCTATAATCACAGAAAAAGCGACAGCAGATAGCGAGTTAAGAAACTGCTATACTTTCGCAGTGAATAAAAAGGCGAACAAGGTAGAAATCAAAAAAGCGGTGGAAGCTGCTTATGGTGTTTCTGTTGAAAAAGTTCGTACTATAAATGTCCGTCCAGATCGTAGTACCAAGTTTACAAAAACTGGTATTCAACATGGTAAAACAAATGCTGTTAAAAAGGCAATTGTACAACTGGCGGAAGGTGAAATGATTGATTTATACAGTAACATGTAATTAAAGACTAATGTCAGTAAGAAAATTAAAACCAATCACACCGGGGCAGCGATTTAGAGTAGTAAACGGCTATGATGCCATTACTACTGATAAGCCGGAAAAGAGTTTACTCGTTCCGAACAAAAGGTCTGGTGGTAGAAACAGTGAAGGAAAAATGACCATGCGCTATATAGGTGGAGGTCATAAGAAAAAGTATCGTATTATCGATTTTAAAAGAGACAAGGCAGGGATTCCTGGTGAAGTTGCTTCAATTCAATACGATCCAAACAGAACCGCTTTTATCGCATTATTGAATTATCAAGATGGCGAAAAGAGATACATTATTGCTCAAAATGGACTTCAGGTTGGGCAAAATGTAGTATCTGGTAAAGAAGGTATAGCTCCAGAAATTGGAAATGCAATGCCATTAAGTGAAATTCCATTAGGAACTATTATTTCTTGTGTAGAGTTACGTCCAGGACAAGGAGCTGTTATGGCTCGTAGCGCTGGTGCTTTTGCTCAGTTAATGGCAAGAGATGGTAAGTTTGCTACTATCAAGTTACCGTCAGGTGAAACAAGATTAATTCTTGCTAACTGTATGGCTACTATAGGTGTTGTATCTAACTCAGATCATCAATTATTAGTTGGTGGTAAAGCAGGTAGAACCAGATGGTTAGGAAGAAGACCACGTACTAGACCAGTAGTGATGAATCCAGTTGATCACCCAATGGGTGGAGGTGAAGGTAAATCTTCAGGTGGACATCCTCGTTCTAGAAACGGTATACCAGCTAAAGGTTTCAGAACGCGTTCTAAGACTAAAGCAAGTAATAAATATATTGTAGAACGTAGAAAGAAATAAGACATGGCAAGATCATTAAAAAAAGGACCTTACGTTCATTATAAATTAGAAAAGAAAGTAGCTGTTAATGTTGAAGCTAACAAAAAGACAGTAATCAAAACGTGGTCTAGAGCTTCTATGATTACTCCAGATTTTGTTGGACAAACTATAGCTGTACACAATGGGCGTCAATTTGTTCCAGTATATGTTACTGAAAACATGGTAGGTCATAAATTAGGAGAATTTTCACCAACACGTTCATT
>Ga0316208_1003312_pt1 | contig 11779 bp, 16 predicted proteins | sample 3monopyrite_MG_FD_204944 | JGI IMG/M metagenome (GOLD analysis project Ga0316208, IMG submission 204944) | Microbial mat bacterial communities from mineral coupon in-situ incubated in ocean water Damariscotta River, Maine, United States -... | ecosystem: Environmental > Aquatic > Marine >... | reverse complement strand
TTTTTAAAATAAGTTCGCAAAGATTTTAATATCATGTTAATTCTTTTAGCATATATACACCACAAATTATGTGTCCTGTGTTTCCTAATGGTTTATTGAGATGCTTAAAACCATTTTTTTCGTACAACTTAATTGCCGATTTTAGTTCCGAAGCAGATTCGAGGTAACAAAATTTATAATTAAATTCTTTAGCTGCTTTTATGCACAAATCGAACATTTTTTTTCCAAAACCTTTTCCACGAACATCTGGATGAAAATACATTTTTTGAAGCTCGCAAGTATCTTGGTCTGCTCCCTTTAACTGTTTCACTCCACCACCACCTAATAGGCTTCCTTCATCCTCTACAACATAATAAACTGCTCTTTTGTCTTGAAAGCCCTCATGCATACGTTTTACATCCTCATCTTCAAGTGAAGAACCAGAAATTGGCAAGTCAAACTCCTTGAAACAATTTGTCATAATGGTTTGAATATACTTATTATCTTCAGGTTTTATTTCTCTAATAATCATGTTATAATTACCAATTATTTAATAGTATTTTTGTGAAGTGAAGATACACGAAAAATACATATCTCGTTGCATTAACATTGCTAAAAATGGAATAGGCTCAACAGCACCAAATCCTATGGTAGGTTGTGTCATTGTTTACAACCATAAAATTATAGGAGAAGGTTTTACAAGCCCTTATGGTGGTGCTCATGCCGAAGTGAATGCAATTAATTCAGTTAAAGATAAATCGTTATTAAAAAAAGCCACACTCTATGTAACGTTAGAGCCTTGTTCTCATTTTGGGAAAACGCCTCCATGTAGCAATTTGATTATAGAACATGGTATTAAAAATGTTGTGATTGGTTGTCTAGATGATAATAAAAATGTTGCTGGACAAGGCATAGCTAAACTAAATGAAGCTGGTTGTAATGTTATAGTTGGTGTTTTAGAAGAAGCTTGTAAAGAGCACCATAAACGTTTTTTTACATTTCATAACAAACAACGTCCTTATATTATTTTAAAATGGGCTGAAACTGCTAATGGCTTAATTGCACCATTACATAAAAAAGAAAAACAACCTGTTTGGATTACCAATCAATATTCTAGGCAATTAGTACATAAATGGCGTGCCGAAGAACATGCCATTCTCGTTGGTGCTAATACTATTTTAGAAGATAATCCGAGTTTAACAACTAGAGATTGGCAAGGAAAACATCCTATTAGAGTTGTTTTAGATAAACATGATAAACTCTCAAAAGAGTTTAAAGTTTTTGATAATAAATCTGATACAATAGTAATTAACAAAACTACAGCTGAAGACATTTGCAACTCACTATTTGAAGCCAATATAAATTCTGTTATTATTGAAGGTGGCGCTAAAACCTTGAAGTTGTTTATAGATTCTGGTTTTTGGGACGAAGCTAGAGTGTTTATTGGTGAGTCCTTTTTTAAGGAAGGTATTGCAGCTCCAAAAATCACAGGACAATTAATTAGCAAACAACAAATACTAAATGATATGCTAAAGATATATGCCAACAATTAAAACCATTATATTCGATTTTGGAGACGTGTTTGTCAACCTTGATAAACCAGCTACAGAAAGGGAATTGTTCAAATTGGGAGTTCCAAAACCCATAAGCCTTGACATGTACCATATAGCTTCAAACTATGAGAGAGGACTCATTTCTACCAAAGAGTTTATAAATCATTTTAATAAGAAATTCCCAAACATTGCTACTAAAGATTTCATTAAAGCATGGAACTCTGTTATATTGGATTTTCCAGAACATCGTCTTGAGTTTATTGAGAAATTATCTAAAGAAAGTAATTATCAACTCATTCTATTAAGCAACACCAACCATTTACATATAGAACAAGTTATTAAAAACATGAGTGTATCACGTTACGAACGCTTTAAAAAGTGTTTTGATACGTTTTATCTGTCTCAAGAAATTCATTTAAGTAAGCCAAATCCTTTAATATATGAGTTCGTTTTAAATGAAAATTTTTTGCAAGAAAATGAATGTTTATTTATTGATGATTTAAAGGAAAATACTGATGCTGCTTCAAAACTTGGCATCCACACTTGGAATTTAAATCCAGGACAAGAAGATGTTACCCATTTATTTACTATTAAAAAAGATTTATTTTGATATATCTTTTACTAAGTATTCTTGCTTCCACAGCAATTTTCGTGACTTTTAAACTCTTTGAGCGTTTTAAAATAAATACCTTACAAGCCATTGTAGTAAATTATTTTACGGCCTCAGCTTTTGGTGTTTTAAGTTATGAAGCTAAAATAAATACCTTAGAAATTATTAACTCCAAGTGGTTTTATGGAGCCATTCTACTAGGCTTCCTTTTTATTTCTGTGTTTAACTTAATGGCACTTACAGCACAAAGAAATGGGCTTTCGGTTGCATCAGTAGCTGGAAAAATGAGTGTGATTATTCCTGTTGTTTTTGGTCTTTATGCTTATAATGAGAGTTTAGGTTTTCAAAAAATTTTTGGAATTGTTTTAGCACTTATTGCTGTTTACCTCACAGCTATAAAAACAAAAACATCGATAAGCTGGCGACAAGGCTTACTGCTTCCTTTCTTATTGTTTTTAGGCTCTGGAGTTATTGATGCATCGCTAAAGTATTTTGAAACAGCTTATGTGCCAAAAAATGGCGTTCCAGTTTTTTCAGCTACAATTTTTGGCTGTGCTGCAATTATTGGGTTACTCATATTAATATATAAGTCAATTAATCACAACTTCAAGTTTGAAATAAAAAATGCAATAGGTGGTATTATATTGGGAGTAATTAATTATTACTCAATAATTTACTTGCTAAAAGCATTACAGTATAAAGGTTTAGAAAGTTCAACATTATTTACAGTAAACAATGTGGCTATTGTAATGGTTTCTACGCTTTTAGGTTTATTTTTATTTAGAGAATCAATTTCTAAAAAGAATTGGCTTGGCATAAGTTTAGCCATTGTATCCATTCTATTAGTAACTTTGGCTTAATTGTGGAAATAAGCGACACCTATAAAACCATTGCAAAACCTTCTCAGGAAGTTCTTTTTAAAGACAAGAACAGCAAGTTCTTTGGGTATGCATTTCCTGTTAAAGCTGAAGGGGATATTAAATCGAAACTTGAATTATTAAAAAAGGAGCATCATTCTGCAAGACATTGGTGTTATGCCTACCAAATAGGCAAAGAAAATATAACTTACCGAGCCAATGATGATGGCGAACCCAATAATAGTGCAGGAATGCCAATTTACGGGCAAATACAATCGTTTGGCTTAACAAACATTTTAATTGTAGTTGTACGCTATTTTGGTGGAGTAAAACTTGGTGTTGGAGGCCTAATAAACGCTTACAAAACTGCTGCACAATTAGCAATAGAAAATTCAAAAATTGTAACTAAAACCATCAATATAAATTACCTTATTAAGTTTGATTACAAAAACATGAACAAGGTCATGCGCATTATAAAAGAAAAACAGTTAAACATTGTGAATCAAAAATTAGAATTGGATTGCCAAATACATATTTTGGTTAGAAAAAAAGAAGCAAACTCAATTTTTGCAATTTTTGAACAACTATTTGAAGTTCAAATATGTGAGTTTAACGATTAATTTCGCAGTTTGTCTAAAATAAATTTTGGGCATCTTGTAGGGCGATTCGCTTTCATATTTACAAACGCTAAAATTGTATTGCCCAAAGTTAAAATTTCCCCTTCTTCATTTGTGATTTCATAATCAAATTCTATGGTCGCTGTCGGCTCTTTTTTCAATATCGTTTTTACACAAATTACATCATCATAACAAGCTGATTTTTTATATTTTAACGATAAGGAAATCACTGGAAGCATTATGCCATCAAGCTCTAGCTGCTTATAAGATACACCTAAGGCTCTAAGCCATTCAGTCCTTCCTATCTCTAAAAAGTTAGAATAATTACCGTGATAAACCACACCCATTTGATCGGTTTCGCCATATCTAATTCGTATCTTTGTCTCGTAACTATTCATAAAGTTTAATTGGAGGATTTAAAAATAATTTTGTACTTTCATGCCGATTTAAACATGAGAAAAAAAAACTGAAAATTCAATAGATATCTATTTTTTTTTTAAGAATTTTGTTCACATATTTGTCCTGTAAGAAAACAAACAAAGAAAGCCCCTATTCTTTAAATTTTTTTGCGAACCAACTAACAAACTATTAATTTTACAAGAAGGAATGAGTGTAACTGCGCAATCGGTATGGGATAATTGTCTTGAGTTTATAAAGGATAACATTCAGCCGCAAGCATATAAAACATGGTTTGAGCCAATTACTGCAGTAAAGCTAACCGATAATGCTTTGAGCATTCAGGTTCCTAGTAAGTTTTTCTATGAATGGTTAGAAGAACATTATGTAAAAATATTAAAAGTGGCCTTAACCAAAGAGCTTGGTGAAAGTGCAAAACTGGTTTATGTCATAAAAATGGAAAACACTTATGGCAACAAACAACCATTTACCGAAAAAATTCCAAGTTCAAATAGAGGTGGTCTTAAATCGCAGGACGTTGATGTCCCCTTTAACAATAAAAGTCCTGAACTTAGAAACCCATTTGTAATTCCTGGAATAAGAAATGTTAAGATCGAATCTCAACTAAATCCAAATTATAGTTTTGAAAACTTTTTGGAAGGTGACTCAAATAGATTAGCTAGAAATGCAGGGTTAGCTGTAGCGAACAAACCAGGTGGCACATCATTCAACCCATTATTAATTTTTGGTGGTGTTGGTTTAGGCAAAACCCATTTAGCACATGCTATTGGTGTTGATATAAAAGACAAGTACCCTGAGAAAACAGTTTTATACATTTCAGCTGAAAAATTCACTCAACAGTATATAGACTCTGTAAAGAAAAATAACAGAAACGATTTTATTCATTTCTACCAATTAATAGATGTCCTGATTATTGACGACGTGCAATTTCTTTCGGGAAAAACGGGAACACAAGATGTGTTTTTTCATATTTTCAATCACTTGCATCAAAATGGAAAGCAAGTTATTTTAACAAGCGACAAGGCACCTGTTGATATGCAAGATATTGAGCAACGTTTGCTCTCTCGTTTTAAATGGGGACTTTCGGCCGAATTACAAAATCCAGATTTTGAAACCAGAGTTTCTATTCTTAAAAACAAACTCTACAGAGATGGCGTGGAAATGCCTGATGACATTATAGAGTATGTTGCAAAGAATATTAAAACCAATGTTAGAGAGCTGGAAGGTGCCATAATATCTTTAATTGCCCAGTCGTCCTTTAATAAAAAGGAGATAACATTGGGTCTTGCCAAAGATATCGTTGAGAAATTTGTTAAGAACACAAAACGCGAAGTTTCTATAGATTATATCCAGAAAGTAGTATCGGATTATTTTCAAATGGATGTTGATACACTTCAATCAAAAACTAGAAAGCGCCATATCGTGCAAGCAAGGCAATTGGCTATGTTCTTTGCCAAAAAATTCACTAAAGCCTCATTGGCAAGTATTGGATCGCAAATAGGAAAGCGTGATCATGCCACTGTACTTCATGCATGCAAGACGGTTGATAATTTATCTTCAACAGACAAACAGTTTAGGAAATACGTTGAAGATCTTTCAAAAAAATTGTCTCTATAAATATTAAAAAATGACTAGAATACTAATGGTTTGTTTGGGCAATATTTGTCGATCGCCATTAGCCGAAGGCATTTTAAAACATAAACTACCAAAACATAATTTTGTTGTTGACTCTGCCGAGGTCACAGACTAAGCTTATAATTGATTGTTTTTCAATCAATTATAAGCTTTTTTATTTTAACTGAGCCACAAGTGTGTCTATAAATTTTCTAGTACCAATATAAATAATTAAATTGATTTAATTATGCAATTACTTAATTATGAATAGTCTAAGTCTAATGAATTTAAATGATTTTGAAAATAACCCATCAGCTTTTTTTTTAAAATTTTACAAAAGTATTCCTAAAGAATTCAGTAAAACACAAATCGAGTTTATTAGAACAAATAGAGGCAAGGCCGTAAGTCCTTCATACTATAAATACTATATAGATGACTTTAATGAAATACTATTATCTAGATTAGATAACTTGAATAAAAACAAGTATTTTGAAACATTAAAAAGCATTACAAACTCTATTGATTTACTGTATAAAAATATCTCAAGCATTTATGTTTTTTGCTATAATCGTAATCTTAATAGTTTTACAAACTCTGTTACTAATTATTTCAATCATACAGAAATAATTAATCAATTTAACTCTAGACTTTGTATTGACAAATATTCCTCAAATAAAATTGATTTTAATGAAACAAATATATTCATCTTACAATCTTTAAAATATCTTAAAATCTCATTAAATAAAAATTTGTTTATAGAAATGGATAAAACTCCTCTTTCTAATTCCTTCAACAAGTTATTATACTCTTTCGAAAAAAATATTGATTCTAGCCTTAAAAGAAAAAATAGAAATAAAAAGGCAAGATTAGAAATGAATGATTTTTTACATAAAATTGAAGATAAAGATACATTTATGAAAGATTTGTCTAGTGAATTTGTAAACGAAGAAGGAGTTGACTTTTTTATGCTTATTAATGAATTGGTAAATATTAAACTTCTGATTATTCCTGCACGTAGGAAAAAAGATTTATTTATTGCTCTTGAGAAAACTTTCGAAAGAAAAATAGGAATAGACAAAGGTTTTTATGACAAAGTATATTATAACTTTGAAAAAGAAAGTGATCAAAACTCATATAAAAAAGATATAACACTTAATAGTGTTAGACATAACAATATAGTTGCTAAACTAAAGAACGTTTTAGATAACCACAACCTATCCTATTTAGCTACTGTAACTGTTTAAGCTTTACTTCAAATAGATTGTTATAGAAATTCTAGATCGTTCTATATACATCTCTTTATTTACATTGTAGATATACTTAATCTTGCAGAGTAAATCAGTATTATGGAATCCATTAGAAAAATTTTTTTTAGAAGAAAGGAAGTTGCAGCCATGTTAGGAGTTTCGGTAAAAACTATTGACAGATACATAATTTCTGGGAGGATAAAAGCTTCAAAACAAGCTCATATAGTTCTAATTCATGCCGAAAGTGTAACAAAAGAAAATATCCTTTCAGTTAAGCCAAAATTCAAGAATCAAATTTAAATATTAACAACATAAAAATAAAAAAATGGAAAATTTCAGAAATACATTAAGAATCTGTCCTTATAGTGGAGAAGAGTTCTACCCAAAGAGGAACAATCAAAAATTTGCACAACTCAAATACAGGATTGCATATCATAATGAAATAAATAACAAGGAAAGAAGGGCTAGAGCATTTATCGAAAAAAAACTACATAGAAATTTCAAAATACTTTTAGAGTTAATGAAGGAAAAAACTAAAGGCTCTTTTAGCAAAGAGTTTTTGAAAGGTAAGGGGTTTTCTTTTGATGTTTTGACTAACTATGAAATGTATGAAGGAATTAATAGGCATGCAATCTATAATTTTATCATATCTCCAAGTAAAAACAATAAAGATTATGTAACTGTAATAAAAAATTAAAAAATGATTGATATTACAACAATTAATCCAAATGTAGTTCCTCCTGAAATTGAGGTTTTAGAAAATGAAAAATCACACCTAATAAAACATAATGAGGAGCTTACTCAATTTTCAAATATCATTACTGTCATATTATTCGCCATTATGAGTGGAGGGGCAATAGCATTCAGTTTAAAAATTAAAGAGCAAAAAAAGAAAGTGAAGAATAGAAATTAATATCTTTGTAATAACATATAAAATATTAGCGTAAGCTATTATCTGAAAGAGAAAACTGGCAGTTTAACTTAACACAAGATAATAAGTCTACGTTCTCGTCACGGCGTGGGCTGTTCTTATTGTGTGTGGGTATGCCAGTACCTCTCTTTCGGTAAGCTTCAGACCCACGCTATTTTATTAAATAATCTTCATTTTGGGTTTGAATGATATTAATAACTAATATTATGAAAAACCGAATTTTTAAATTGATAACATTGTCAATTTTAGCTACAGGCTACATTGGTTGTTCTTCAGATTCAAGTTCTGATAGCTGCGAAATTATAGCATGTCAAAACGGAGGAACATTTATTGATTGTAATTGCAATTGTCTTCAAGGTTATTGAGACAACGATTGCTCTGTTCAAATTACTCCGAAAAGTATTAAAATTACAAAAGTGACCATTAGACTCTTTCCTGCTTTAGATGAAAACAATGAAACATGGGATACTCCATTACCAACAACAGAGGATGTTCAACCAGACTTATATTTTCAATTCATTAAATCTCCCTCAAACATCATTTACGATAGTCCTACCTATTTCGAAAATGCAAATGTTGCTAACAATCATGTGTTTACATTACAAACACCTATAATAGTGACTGATTTGTCAAATCCATATATTATAAAGTTTATGGGATTACGATTCAGCAAGTGATGATGATTTAATGGCTGCTCAATCATTCTTTATTTATGAAAACGATAATGATTTCCTACAACAATTACAGTTTACGACCCTAATCAACCAATCGCTGTTGATTTAGATTTGAGTTATGAATGATAAAAAACTAAATAAAATGCGAGGTAATTACCTCACATTTTAAACTTCGAAATAAGGGTTGCTCCTCGACTTTTAATTATTTGGTGTTCATTGTTTGTATTAAAATGAGGGTTTCAACCTTACAATTAGTAATATTTTTAGCTTATAAACTGTAAGTTAAATAATTACTAGGGATTGAAAGGTTTTCGTCAATTTTGACTTCAAAACATATTCATGATTAAAACTCCTGTAAGACAATCTTGGGATACTTCCATAAAACATTTGGCCAGACATAGTTTATTGGACAGTGTTTTAACTCCCCATCAAATCTCAAAAATTCCAAGTTCCAACCTATCAAGGTGGAAATATGAAGATGATAATAAGTATATATACTCTGATATCAATAAACTAATCAAACAAGAAATTGAACTTATCAAACGACTCAATCAATCATCCAATATCAAAAGAATCAACGAAAGTTATTTTAAACTGATTGACACGTTCCATTTTGTAATTTCCAATGTAAAAGGGATCAAAGCACTAATCAAACATCAAAAGGAACTGGTTGTGGATACTATTGAATCTGTAAAAGAGAATATCCCTATTGATAGGGCCTTGAAGGTCTTTGATATTTCAAGGACTACCTATCAGCATTACAAAACAATTATAATTCATAAATGTGAAGCTTCTTATTTTAGATGGTGTACTAAACGGTTTCCTAATCAGTTGCTCCCAAAAGAGGTCTTGACCATTAAAACATATATGGGGCATGACACATATAGATATTGGTCAAAAGCTTCTATTTATTTGAGAGCAGTCAGAGACAATAATTTACGCTGTTATTTGTCTACTTTTTATAAATACTGTCACTTACTTGGATTTGTTAAGGGTTTTAGAACCAAACAATCTAATAACAACAAGCCTTTAAGAACAATAAAACCAAATGAGGTTTGGTGCGCTGATGTTACAGTTTTTAAAATCAATGACAACAAGAAGCACTATATCCATGTACTCATGGATCATTATTCCAGAAAAATACTAGGTTACTCTATTGAAAACAATAATTCTGGTAAGGCCATTAGAAAACTATTACAAGATGCTTACCTAAAACACAAACCTGTTAAAACATTATTTCTAACAGATGGTGGTTGCGAAAACACAAACACTAATGTAGCCTCTTTAATAGATTCGCTACCTAATTCAATAATCCATAAAATTGCACAGAGAGATGTGGTGTTCTCCAATTCAATGATCGAAGCTTTCAATAAAACTTTAAAATATGAATTCCTCTACCCAATGAACATAAATACAAAATGTGGATTGTTCAAGGTTATGGGGCAAGCTATTCCAACATATAACAACTTAAGACCTCAGTGGGTCTTAAATGGCAGTACGCCTTCTGAAACTTTCTTTGGAAAACCTATAAACCTTATCAAGTACAGTTCTTCTTTTATGAAACAAAAAGCGATCCGATTGGCCCAAAACAAAAAGAACAGTTGTAGAAAATGCTATTAAAGCATAAAAAGAGAAGTAATAAAAAAACACCTCGTTAAAGGTGGTTTGCTATCTTTATGTCTATTGCTTTTAATCTATATCTTTTGTAGGTTTTCCATTCATAAATAAAAAATCCTGAAAAACATATCTATTACTTTTTTTTTCATTTAGATTAATATCATAAATAACTTCTTCAGTTCTAACTCCTGAATGACCTGATATTTCTCCGAGTTTCTTTAAGTATTCAATTTTTCCATTTCTAAAATTATCTATTACAAATTTATAATAGTTATCATTTGGATATTGATAAACATCACTTACGATTAATTTGCTCGGATGTTTTTTACTGTTTTCAAAATAATAGTATTTATTATTGTCAACGTCATAAACAACTCCTGAAAATTCTTTACTATCCCATTCAGCATTTGGAGCATAATGATAAATTATATGCTTACTGTTCTTCAATTTATCTTCAAGAGTTCTAAAAACTATTTTGTGTGGTTTTATTGATGATTTTAACAAATAATCATCTTTTTTCTCTTTAGGATAAGTAGATGTGATTTCAGTATAGAATTTTGGAGTTGTGCAACCCAAGCATACTAAAATTAAAAGCAAGTTTATTAATGATATTTTTGTTCTCATTCCTTTTTATTTTTAACCAACTCATTCCAGATTTTCAAAGTTGCTTCCGTTGGATTATAAACCTTACCAAAAGGATTTTTTGTTTTAGATTTCTTAATTAAACGAGACCTATCATCAGATGTGCCACCAATATAATGTGTTCTTAATTGCAAGCCTTGTGAAGCTCTCAAGAAATTTTCATACATAGAGGCAAAAACTTCAGATTTACTTATGCTTTTTTTACCGTCTGGAGTTTCTATATTTTCGAGCCACGGTGCTTTCAATGCACTCGACTTTATTAGGTTATTACCTAAACCGTGAGCTAATTCGTGACCTAATGTAATATGAAAATTCTCTGTTAATTTCTCATTACCACCTGTAGTTCTTATACTTCCTGATTGATTAAAAGACGTATAAATATCTGTTCCCTGTGTAACGTTCTTATCTTTATTCTTTCCTTTTTTGACAGGATTATTTCTTACATTAACATTAACATCATCATTTTCAAATAAGCCTAAAAATTGACTACCAAAAGAATTAGGGTCGCCTTCTGTAATATCACTTAATGCGCTTTGGATTTGAGCTACATAACTACCTTCTTGAGCACTATGTTTTATCCATTTACCTTTTTCATTCTGCTTTTGAACTTCTCCATTATTGTATCGGTATTGTGTTCCACCTTCCCAAATATAAATATAGTCTCCATTTACATCAATAAACTTAACTGGATTGTTTGCAGTATATTGATATGGATTTAAATCATAATAAGCTTCTGATAATCTATCAGTTGAAAAGTACCTACCAAGATAAGGGTCGTAGTTTCTTGCACCATAATCATACCAATTCAATCCTAATTCTTCTTGGATTTCCTTTCCGTTATATTTGTACTTATGTTCCGTGCCATTCACGACATTATTGTACCCTTTGTGAGAGCCACCAAAAGGATAGTAGTTTATGCGAATTTTTCAAGCCTGATGCCTTTTTCCAATCGGTCAGCTCCAAAATTTTATTTAAAAGAACGTTTTATTAAGGTACTAATATAGGCATTTGGTATATAAAT
>Ga0316208_1003311_pt1 | contig 11779 bp, 12 predicted proteins | sample 3monopyrite_MG_FD_204944 | JGI IMG/M metagenome (GOLD analysis project Ga0316208, IMG submission 204944) | Microbial mat bacterial communities from mineral coupon in-situ incubated in ocean water Damariscotta River, Maine, United States -... | ecosystem: Environmental > Aquatic > Marine >... | reverse complement strand
TATACGAAGTAAAAGAAGTTAGCCTCGAACAGGCGATTTTACTCATCGCCTCTGAGCAGGAAAAAGAACAAACAGTTTATAAGGAATCAGCTGAGCGAATGCTCAAGCTTTGTGCATAAGCGGATAGTCTAAAATCAGGTTCACCCCCGGTTGATCCCAGGTGCGACGGCATCTGGATCAGCCACCCTTAATTTTTAATCTGCAAAACAAGAAAGAGTAAATGAACTTTACTCTTTCAAAAAAAATCAATCAAAAGCCGAAATAACCTGATCTTCATACAAAATTCGGTCTGCAAGAATTTCACCCAAACTTGATAAATCCTGATCTAAAGATGAAAGGTGTTGACCTTTTTGATCAGCATCATATTTGTCATTAAAATCAAGGAATTGCTCTGTAGTAACGGAAATATTCGGATAGATTTTTTCAGCCATTTCACGCACATTTGTTCTGCGTTCGCTGCCGTCTTCAATAAAGCGGTATAACTGAAAATGCGCACTTGCAGTGTAGTCCATTAATGTTTCGCAGAACTCTTGTAAAACGACATTAACATCTTCTTCTTTAAAGGGGCGCAATCCAGCAAGTTCAGTGTAAAGTGATAACGTTTCTTTACGTGCACCTAATAACGAATCCATTTTTTGGCGTGACTCAACGCGGGCTTCATTTGTAGAACTCATAACACTCTCCGTTTCTTGCTTGTCTTTTATAAAATTAGTTTTGCAATGTTTTTATTGTGGATTAACTATCTAACGTCAGCAACTTTATTGCAATAGTACAAATGTAACAAAGTATTGCAAGATTCAGGCCGTCTTTATTTCCTATAAAACGTACGGTTAAATGAGAAATCAATTTTTCGCCGCCAGGCGCAACTACGCTATAATAATGGGGCCTATTTTATAACATTACTCGCCGTTGGTATTTTATCGATTACTTTACGGTTTAACCGGTTTCAAAGCATGCTCAATAAGCCAAATACGCCAGAATTACTTTTGCCTGCCGGCACAATTAGAAATATGCGTTATGCATTTGCCTATGGTGCCGATGCTGTATATGCCGGACAGCCGCGTTACAGCCTGCGGGTAAGAAATAATGACTTCACTTTAGAAAATCTGGAAACAGGCATTAACGAAGCACACCAGCAAGGTAAAAAATTTTTTGTTGCCAGTAATTTAATGCCGCATAACAGCAAAATTAAAACCTACATGGCTGACATGACACCCGTGATTGCGATGAAACCCGATGCCTTGATCATGGCTGATCCCGGTTTGATTATGATGGTCAGGGAAAAATGGCCTGAAGTACCGGTTCATCTTTCAGTACAAGCCAATACCGTCAACTATGCGGCAGTAAAATTTTGGCAATCACTTGGCGTAAGCCGAATTATTTTATCGCGAGAATTATCGTTAGAGGAAATTGAAGAAATAAGACAACAATGCCCGGACATGGAACTCGAAGTATTTGTGCATGGTGCGTTATGTATAGCCTACTCTGGCCGTTGTTTATTATCAGGTTACTTTAATCATCGTGATCCTAACCAGGGCACGTGCACCAATGCCTGTCGTTGGGAATATAAAGTCCACGATGCGGATGAAAATGAAATGGGGGATGCGCAAAAGATTGAGTTTGATGCCATGGCGGCAATCAATACACCTGAAGCGTTCCCTGAAGTGAAAGTTCAACGCCATCCATTAGCCGATAAAACCTATTTAATTGAAGAAACCAATCGCCCCGGACAACATATGCCGATTATGGAAGATGAACACGGCACCTACATTATGAACTCTAAAGATTTACGTGCGATTCAGTACATTGATCGATTAACAAAAATCGGCGTTAATTCATTTAAGATTGAAGGTCGGACAAAATCACATTATTACGTTGCACGCACGGCACAACTTTATCGTCAGGCAATTGAAGATGCGATTGCAGGTAAAGAGTTTGATGCTAACTTATTTGGAAAACTTGAAGGCCTTGCCAACCGGGGTTATACCGAAGGATTTTATGATCGCCATCCGAAGCAGGACTACCAAAATTATTTAACCGGGCATTCAAATAGCAACCAGCAAAAATTTGTTGGTGAAATTAAAAGCTATGATTCAGAAAAAGGATTAGCTGAAGTGTTGGTTAAAAATAAATTGGCTGTCGGTGATTCCATTGAAGTGATTTCACCACAGGGCAACCAAACTATTACGCTGGATCATATGGAAAACCTGAAGGGTGTGGATATGCAGGAAGCACCGGGTGGTGGCTATGAGATACGGATTCCATTACCCGAAGCGGATTATGAACAGGCTTTGATTGCGGTTAATTTATAGATTCGCTGGCAATATAAGTAAATGACAACTTTAATAAAGTTTATCCTAATACCGCCGCTATACTTTATATATGAACTTCATTACACCTAATTCCCTTTATTTGTGCATTGACCAGGGCGGTCATGCCAGTCGTGCAATTATCTTTAACCATGAAGGTGAAATGGTTAGCAGTGCCTACCGCGATGTAAAGACCGAACACCCCGCAAAATATTACGTTGAACTTAATGCCAATGAAGTTATTGAGTCCATTAAACAGTCTGTTAAAGAAGTTTTAGGTAATTTAGGGGATAAGAAAAAAAACATCATCTCTGCTGCATTAGCAACGCAACGCTCTAACATTGTTTGCTGGAATAAAAAAACAGGTGAAGCGTTATCACCTATCATTAGCTGGCAAGATCGACGTAATACTGACTGGTTAGAACAATTTAATGATAAGAATGAAGCCATTCATAAAACAACCGGGCTGTTTTTATCACCCCATTATGGCGCGAGTAAATTACGCTGGTGTCTGGAAAACATCCCTGAAGTTAAAAGCGCATTAGATGAAAATAATCTGGCCTTTGGCCCAATGTCGAGTTTTATTACCTATCACCTGGTTAAAGAAAAATTTCTGCTCGCCGATCCGGTTAATGCCTCACGCACCCAATTATGGAACTTAAAAACACATCACTGGGATGATGAATTACTTGAACTCTTCAATATCCCTCTATCTGCATTACCGCACTGTGTACCTTCCATCCATCATTATGGAACCATCGAGTTGGATGAACTCAATATACCTTTACGTCTTGTAACGGGAGATCAGTCCGCTGCCATGTATGCTTATGGACGACTCCAGGCCGACACGGCGTATGTTAATACAGGCACAGGCGCTTTTGTTTCCCGATCCTCCGGGCCATTAGCTCTATACAGTCGCCGTTTGCTCACAAGCCTTATCTTTCGTGACAGTGAACTTAGGGGAGACTCGCAAAATCATTTTGTACTTGAAGGTACCGTCAACGGTGCGGGTAGCGCATTAGACTGGCTAGACAAACAATATCCTGATACAAACATTTATAACTATTTACCCGAATGGTTAAATGAAATTGAAAAACCACCCCTGTTCTTAAATGGTGTTTCCGGTTTAGCCTCACCCTTCTGGTTACCAAACTTTATAAGCAAGTTTGATCGGCAAGCAAACGTAAATGAAAAAGCGGTCGCAGTAATAGAAAGTATTATCTTTTTATTAAAAGCCTGTTTAGATGAAATGAGTAAACTTTCTTCGCCCCCCGAACAAATTCAAATTACCGGTGGCTTAGCCTCATTAGAGGGGTTGAATCAACGTCTGGCTGATTTATCCGGTTTACCTGTTTATACTCCAGCAGAATGTGAAGCAACCGCACGAGGTGCGGCCTATTTATTAGCCGAACAACCCGCCCATTGGCCGGAAGAAGGTGCGGGGCAATGGTTTGAAGCTGAAGACAACCCTGCTTTACAACAGCGTTATCAAAAATGGATGACTCTGATGTTAGAGAATATGAGAACTACATAGATTTAGTCATATATCTTTCCGGGTCATCATCAAAACGTTCCAGACAACGCTGCGAGCAAAAAACATATTTCTGATTTTTATATTCTTTGGAAATTGTTGCCGTCCACTCATCTATCCTCATTCCACAAACAGGATCATAAACCCAGGAGTGCTGTTCAGATTTACGATCACGAATAGCACCATCTTCTAACCACAAAACGCGATCAGCAATTTCTTCAACTCGCGGATCATGGGTTACCATTAGCACAGCACAACCATCATCACGTGCAATATCATGAAGAATCATCATTACTTCCTGGCCTTTGTGTGAGTCGAGATTACCCGTTGGTTCATCTGCAAGAATTATTGGCGGCTGATTGATTAAGGCGCGGGCAATAGCAACACGCTGTTTTTCACCACCAGACAGTGTGTTTGGTAAGGCATGGCGACGATTTGTTAAACCAATTCGGTCTAATAATTTATCCAGACGAGCCTTTGCTGCCAGAATACCACCGGTATTTAACTGTGCAGGGAAAAGAATATTTTCTTCTACGGTTAAAGCTTCGAGTAAATTAAATGCCTGAAAAACAAAGCCAATTTTTTTTGCCCGTAATGCAGCAAGCCCGGTATTTGTCATTGTGCTGATGTTCTTATCATCAATAACAACATTACCGGATGTAGGATCCAATAACGCACCTAACATCGATAATAACGTTGTTTTACCAGAACCGGATGGCCCCATAATCAGCACTAATTCACCACGTTTAATTTTTAGGCTAACATTATCAACCGCATGCACTTCAGATGTGCCACTACCGAAGCTCTTGGTTAGATTGTTTGCTTCTAAAATTGTTTTTATTGTCATTGGATAAACCTCATCCTTTAAAAACGGTCATAGGATCAACTCTGGCCACTGTATTTGCTGCAATTAATGACGCTACAACAGCAACAGGTAAAGCTATAATGGCAAGGGGAATAAAGTGATGTAAACGTACAGTCAGATTAAGCTGCGGTATTACCAGCGGTAACCAGATTATTACGGTATAAGAAAGCAGCAAGCTTAAGAGTAATCCCAGACCTGTTATAACAACACTTTGACATAAAGCCGCCAGATAAATACTTCCATTACTAAAGCCCAGTGCTTTGGCAACAGCGAGTTCCTGTTTTTTACGCGCAATCAGTGAGTATGCGGTAAAGGCAACAATGAGTGTTGCCAGTAATGTTCCTATTGTTGTCATCATACGAAGGATTTCGGCACCCATTTGTACTGCCAGTGTCCAGTCACTTTTAATAAAATCCTCATTACTTAACACATTGACTTTATCAACTTCATTTTTAATATTTTTAATTAAACTTTGCGTCGAAACTCCGGGCTTTGCATTCACCATGATATAACTATACTGATCCGGCGCCTCTACTAAATCACCTAAATCTTCATGCGAAACAAAAACTACCGAGCTTGCCATTGAAAATGTACCACGCGTTAAACCCACCACTTTCAAAGGGCGATCAAGCATAATAATTTCATCACCGATTGTGACACCGGTAAGTCGATTAATCACTTCAGGAATAACAGCTTCACCCGGGCCGGGTATTGCTTTGCCTTTAAACATATCCCACGGTCCACCGCGTTGATACTTTGGTGATAGTCCTATGATGTAAGCAAACCAGTCCTTACCACCAATTTTTATCGGTCCATTAAGAAATAAAATTGCAGAGACTTCTTTTACTTCCGGCAGCTTTTCAATTTTGTCCGCCTTCCAGTCCCAAAGCATCGAACTGGCCATGTGCATATTAGAAACACCCTTTTGCATCACCCAAATATCTGTATCCATTTTTTTAAGGTATGCAACAATTTGATCTGACTCCCCCTCAAACACAGCACTAAAAAAAATCACCAGAATAAATGAAACAGCAACAGCCAGTGCGCTGACCATTAATCGCATTGGTTCAGAAAACAGGGTTTTGATGCTCCAGTAAATCATATCATTAACTCCTGAACACAATTGCGGCATCAAGCCTTGCTATTGAACGATAAGGAAGATAAGCACCTATCACACCTAATATAAGCGCAGCAATAAAAGTACGAAGCATTACAACCGGTTCCAGAACAGGCACCATGTATAACGGTACAGTGTATTCTATAAACATAGCCGCTAACTGTGCCAGTAATACACCAAGAGGAAAGGATAAGACAATCATGACTAATGATTCAATTACCATTCCTTTGATCAGTAAATGATTAGAGAAGCCCAGCGCCTTCATCACACCATAGTTGCGTAATCGTGCATGTACCGCGGCAAACATAATCATACCCACGACTAACAATGCAATAATATAACCGGCGCCAATTAATACGCCCATCACAGGGCCAAACAAAGTTTGTCCCATAGTGACATCATTTTTAGAAAGTTGTTCCGGAAAATAAACATCCGCATCTTTTTCAGCAGCCTCTATTGCAGCTGCAACAGTATTTTTGTCTGCCCCCGGTTTAACCTCGACTAATAAAAAACTGAGTAAGGGTAAATTACTGATGTCTCCAATCAGATCTGAGTCAAAAAAGAAATCAATCATATCGTCATAACTGATATAAGCAAAGGCAGTGAACAAAGCAGAAGCATGTTCGGTGATACCGGATACATTAAATTTAAAGTCAGCGACAATAAAAGGATCACCCACGTTTAAATCATAAAGTACGGCTAAGGATTTATCGATTACAATATCTCTTGGCTTTGAAGCTTTTTGTCCTTCTATAATTACAACAGGGCCTCCACCAGTATCATAAACCATAAAAAAAACCGGGCTCTTACGATAACCCGGCTTGTCATAAATAATTGGCATACTGGTGATAGGATGAGCTTCTTTAACACCATCAATAGACTCGACGACTTCGCGGCTAATTTGCGGTAACAAAGAACGACTTGCAACAAAGTTCGTAACACCACTTTGAGTTACGATAAGATCAGCACCGCGAGTTAATGCAACATTCTTAAGTTGTACATAGAGCCCGGTCTGGAAACCTTCCAGCAATAAAATAACGGCTAAAGCACTACCAATTGCGATACAAGTAAGTAACGTACGAAAGGGTTCATGAACTAACTGTCGGCGTATGAGTTTCAGCATATGCTTGCAATACTCTAAGTTATTTTTTCGCTATGATATAAGAGCATAGTTTCTGGCCGTTGTTCAAGTTTTTAATGACAAAAACAACTGTTCTGTGTGAGCAATCCTTCTGCGTTTTTCTAATAAAGGGCTTATTTTTTTTATCACTAACTCAGATGTCGAGCGATATGCGGTGAGCTTGCCGCCATATAATGTTAAAAATCCCGGTAGTGCCCAGTGTAAAATCGCATCTCTGGGACGAGAAAACATACTGCCAACATCTTTGGGTAAAACCCGTAAACCGGCAAATTGATGAATGACATTAATATTAGTCTGATTAGGGAAATAGGTTCTATATACATTTATTAAATAATTTATTTCTTCTGTTGTTGCTTTAACATCATCAGCTTTACCTGCAAAGAGTTTTTCAGTCGTTCCCACCATGGTTTTAACTTCACCATTATATTCATAAGGCAGAACAAACACGGCGCGTTTATCCTCAGCTTCAAGATAATAAATGCCTGAAGGGGCGGGCGCATCAAGAATAATATGTGTGCCCTGAACCAGGTCAATTTCTAAAGACTGTGCCGCAGGCTGTACTAATTTGTGACACTCATTGACCCATGGGCCTGCTGCATTAACAACAACTTTTGTTTGAATGTTTTGTTCTTTATTATCCTTAATAAACCGGACACTAAAACCACTGCTGTTTTTATCTATCGAAAGAAGTTGTGCCGGTAAAATTAACTCTGTACCTAATTGTTTTGCACTAGTCATGACCGCGTTGGTTAATTTAACATCGTTCGTTTGACCATCGTTATACTGATACACTTTTTTTAAATTGTTTTGCTCCAACTGATCCAGGTTTTTAAATTTTTTACGCGAAATACGTTTAAATAAATTTTCTTTTCTTAATCCGCCTAATAAAGCATACAGACTCAAGCCTGCCCGAATCTGCCAGGGACGACGTGTCGTTGTTTTGTAAATGGGAATATAAAACGGTTGTAACTTAATCAGGTCAGGGGCTAAGCGACAAAGAATCGCCCGTTCTTTGAGTGATTTTCTCACCAATGAAAACTGATAACTTTCAAGGTAACGTAAACCACCATGAATAAGCTTGCTGGATTTGCTTGAGGTGCCTGATGCGATTGCGTTTTTTTCTAAAACTAAAACACGATAGCCGGCTGCCGCAGCGGCTTGTGCCACACCGGCACCGTGGATTCCTGCACCTATTACAACAACATCAATATCACTCACTGATTGTTCTCTTTAGAAAAGGCGTCTAACATTTCTTTAATACGAAATGTTTCCAGATGGGTAATGCCTTTGGCTAATAGATGTTTAGCTAAACCAATATTTCCCACTTCAAAAACGGCTATTTTTGATTTTATCTTTAATGCTTCATTACTTTCAGGCAAGCCTTCAGCAGAACAAAATAACCATTCCGAATGCCAGTTCTCTTTATTCTCGAATTCATTCCATTCATCAACCACAACACCTGTCGTATAATCGGTATTAGCATGAATGTTTTTTAGTATTGGCTGGTTATAAGAAATAAAACTAATTTGTTTTTGTATGCCTGCAAACATCGGCAACAGTATTTTTAATACCTGTTCTTCTCCAAAGGTCTCGATCATAGAACGTTTTAACTCGATAAAAGCATTTAGCTGAGGATGTTCTTTTAGATAGTCAATAAAAACAGCTAACTCAGTTATTTTATTATCACTATATTTATCTGCAAATTTTTCACTATCTGTCACATTAAATTTTTCAAGCTGAGAAAAAGTATAATCGTGAATAGCACCCGTTTGCTGACAAAGACGTTGTAAATCACGATCGTGAAATAAAACAGGGATATGATCAGCACTCAGCTGAATATCAACTTCAACATACTCTGCGCCAGCTTGCCGCGCAGCATCAAGGGCAATTAATGTGTTTTCAGGAAAAGCAGAAGCATAACCGCGGTGAGCAATAAAAACTGGTTTCAAAATAAAATCTCCCTTTCATTTATTGAATATTAAGTAAGAGTAGCTTAAATTTATTTAAAAAATATTATTTCAAACGTGTAATTGAAGAAATTTTATTATTATCATGTAACTTCATTTGAAATATTCCATGCACACCATCTGGCAACACAAACTCTCGCATTTTATCTGCGGGGAATTGAATGATTTTTCCGCAACGGCTTTCTACCTGAATGGCTTTTGCGATACCTTCATAATAGGAAAGATATTCTTCTGCTGACAAGTGCAATGTAAATTCGTATTCTGTCATGATCTTTTCTCAAGTGCGCAATTAAATTATGAAAATTCTATTTGATATTAAAACATAATTATTCTGACCACGTCATATCCGATATCATTTCAATCAGCATAACTCGCCATCGACTAATTGAGTCTGGTACAATACAACCAGTCGTACATGCAAGGAGACTAGCTCCTGGTGTATCTTTTTTTTAACCTTATCAATTAAGTGAATTTAAAATGAAAATTGCCTTACCTACATTTAAAAATATTATTCGTTCTCTCGTTGTTGCCTTAATTTTATCCGTCATTAGCTATTTCCTCGTGCCTTATCTTAATATTAGTCCTGACTCTGCCCGTTTAGTGGCGTACGCTGTTTTAGCCGGTGCCTTTATTGCAGGTATTCTTGCCGTTATGCCTATGGAGTTTAATCTGGTTGGTTCAAAACAAGTTTCTATTTTTATTGGCAACCTCGCTTTTAAAGCAAATGCAGGTGACCTGCGTGAACTTTTTGAAGAATATGGTGAAGTACAGGGTGTTCGGGTGATGACCGATCGCGCAACACGTCGTCCTAAAGGCTTTGCCTTTGTAGAAATGGACAAAAAAGCGGCTAAAGCTGCCATTGCTGATTTGGATGGTTCAGAATTCTTTGGCCGGGATATTAAAGTTAATTACGCAACACGGCGCAAGACTGCCGCATAACTCATCATGCGCATAGAAATAAAAAAGGGCTGAATTATCAGCCCTTTTTTTGTTCATGTCATTTTTAGCCTTGTACTTCTATCAACTCAATATCAAAGACCAAAGTCGCATTCGGGGGAATAACACCACCTGCCCCGGCCGCACCGTATCCCATGTCTGCAGGAATAATTAGGGTACGTTTGCCGCCTTCTTTCATGCCTTCAAATCCCTGATCCCAGCCCTTAATAACCTGACCAGCACCGAGATTAAATGAAAAAGGGTCATTTCGATCTAACGAACTATCAAATTTGTCACCTTTATTGTCCTCTTTATCTGCATCAAACAACCAGCCTGTGTAATGCACAACAATTGGGCTACCGGCGGTTGCTTCTTTTCCCTGACCTTCTACATGGTCAACTTTCTCAAATTCGTTCGACATAATATTTCCTCATTCACTATTTTGGTTTTTAAAAAGTCGTATTTGAACACAAATAACATGAAATTCCCTTATTATTCATGCGTAAATATAATGATAATATCTAATTTTACTAAAGTTTTTTCATCTTATGTCGCTAATTATCATATAACCAGACAGAAATTTATTAACTCAGCGTAACTAACCTTTAGCAGAAAAAATTTATGAGTAATTTTATACAATCCGTCGATGAACGCACCCAACTTGCCGGTGCTAACCGACTAGAAATTCTTCTATTTAGCCTCGGGCTGGATAGAAATACCGGACGAGAAGAAGTTTTTGGCCTCAACGTATTTAAAATTCGTGAAGTTATTCAGGTACCTGAAATTACTCATGCACCGGATATGCCACCGGGCGTGATGGGCATGGTGAGTCTACGCGGAACGATGTTACCGGTCATCAATCTAGCTCAATTCTGTGGTATGGATATAGAGGAACCCGCTGATAAATTGATTATTACCGAATTTAATAAAACAACTCAGGGTATGCTGGTTAAATCTGTTGAACAAATTATTCGTATGGAATGGAATGATATCCGGGTACCACCAGCCATGATGGCAAATAAAATGGGCGGACTCGTGACTGCGGTAACTGAACTCAAAGATGATCGTATTGCCATGATTATTGATGTTGAAAAGGTACTCAGTGAAACAGCAGGGATTGATGAAGATGAAAGTGCTTTTGATACTATCGAGAAAACTGATTTTGAATCTTTCATGCTCTTTGCTGATGACTCTGTCGTTGCACGCAAACAAATTGAAAAAACATTACAGAAGATGGATATTAATTATGTCAGCGCCAAAAATGGTGATGATGCCTGGGAGAAACTTCAGGAACTTGCCACTCGCGCAGAAGCAATGGGGATCCCGGTAAAAGACTATTTAAAATTGATCTTAACCGATGTTGAAATGCCCGGTATGGATGGTTATGTTTTAACGAAAAAAATTAAATCTGATCCCCGCTTTAGTGGTATTCCGGTCTTAATGCATTCTTCTTTATCTGCTGATACAAATATGGCTTTAGGGAAACAGGTCGGAGCGGATCATTATTTACCCAAGTTTGATCCTGTTGAGCTTTCAAAAGCTGTACTTAGCTACATTTCACCCAGTACAAAAAAATTAGAGTAGGCTTGTTATTTAATCCAGCGACTTAAATCAGGGACGCTGTGTCCATAAAAAAGCACCTTACCTTTTGCTGAAACAAGTACGACCGTCGGTGTTCCTAAAACGTGATAACGCTCTGCAACATCTAAATTATTTAATCTTTCGCTTAAAACCAAGTAGTTTAATTTATTATCTTTTACATAGTCCGCGACTTCTTTTTGATATTCACCGCCAACATTGATGGCAGCAACCGTGAGTTTATTTTTAAACTGTTGATGCACCCGGTTAAAGTCTTTAATGTGCGCATAACAGTAAACGCATTCAACCGCCCAAAAAATAACAAGAACATGCCC
>Ga0316208_1003310_pt1 | contig 11782 bp, 11 predicted proteins | sample 3monopyrite_MG_FD_204944 | JGI IMG/M metagenome (GOLD analysis project Ga0316208, IMG submission 204944) | Microbial mat bacterial communities from mineral coupon in-situ incubated in ocean water Damariscotta River, Maine, United States -... | ecosystem: Environmental > Aquatic > Marine >... | reverse complement strand
TATAAGCTTGACCCTTGCTAAATTCATTCTTCCCAGAAACTGGGTGTGCAGGATAGAGAATAATTCGATATGTTTAGCGGTAGCATTGGTTTTCATAATTAGAAAAATTAAGTGAGATTATTCTTCTGATATACTGAAAATCAATGCTTTAACATAATTTTTTAATGACTAATTTGTTAGTTTTTCAATGAATTGTATTTTTTTGTCATGTACTTAGCGGAAAGGCTTTAAATTCGTAGAAAACTACTCCTTCAATGATTTCGAAAATTTTGACATGCAGTCTGCTAATGGTCTCTCTGTTTGCTGCCCCGCGTTTCGGCAACTGCCAAACATTTGAAGACAGAAGGCAACAGTACATCGATAGTGCGTTAGCCAACCCCAACAAGCAGAGCATTACCATTCAAGCTTATGAAAGCGTTACGGTTGACCAAACAACGCTCGATGACATTTATGCAGAAATGCAGACAAGAAGCACGATTGATTTTGTAATAGTGCAGCTAGTTAGAGTGATGATGTTGAGCAATGGCGCTTTCGATTCGGAGATGATTCCAGTTCTCAATTCTGTTCCATACTGGATTAATTATAGCGATACGGTTCGCGGATATTGGTCTGAGAACCACATGATTATGTGGATGTCATCCGATTGGATAATGCACGAATACACCGGCAGATCAGCAGACCCCACATTGGAACAACGCCTAAAACATTACCTGAATCTGAAGATTGATTACGGGTTTTATGAGTATTTTTCATCCACTTATGCTCCATATTGTCTAAGTGGTTTATTGAATTTGGCTGATTTTTCCCAGAATCAAGAGATAAAAACCTTGGCAATTGCCGCCAGCAAGCGGCTATTAAAAGACCTGCTGATGGTGACTAATGAACAGGGCGTTTACTACCCTGTAGCTGGGAGAAATTACCCGGGCAAGTATCTGAATGCGCATGGGCAAAATCACTCCAGTCTAATATGGTTACTTACTGGTTTAGGTCCCGCCCCTTCAGAAGCTACTCATAGCGGTGGGTTTCTTGCGTCAACATCCATTGACTTTACAGAAGTGTCGAATTCTTGGGTTTCAGAACTTGATACTGTTTACCACATTGGGCATACCTTGGAAGAAGGTTTCGTAATTAATCAAAATCTAACCGAGCTAGATCGAACCATTTTTCAGTGGAGCTCTGGTTCTTATTTCCATCCTGATGTGATTACTGAGACGGTTTCTTTGCTGGTAGACTCCAATATGTGGAATCATGTTGATTTTGAGCTGCTACGTCCACTCTCCGGATTTCCCATTGCTCAGTACCCTGGGATGGCAGAGGGTTTAAGTGCCGTTTCTAAAAGCTCACTTAATACGAAAGCGGATATCGCCATTTTCAAAAATCAACAGGTGACCCTGTGCTCAAACCTTGATTTCTGGAAAGGCAAGGTCGGCTATCAGCAATGGCCTGTTTGCGCCAACAGTGGCACATCGGCTATCTATACAGCTACAGGAAAGGCTGAAGCTAATTGGCAGGATAGAAGTTCTAATAATGCAAACGTACACTTGCCCTATGTTGAGCAGTTGCATAACGTGGCACTTGTAATGTATAGGCCAGAGCCTGTGCCGGCCTTGCTTCCGTTTAACGATAAGGAAGTGGCCTTGTATTGGGTTGATTCTGTTTATGATGAAATTGTGGAAGATGATTTGTGGTTAATGGGTCGAGAAGACCAAGGCTATGTGGCCGTAAGAAGAAGTTGCACAGATTACATCGATGGAGTAAGAGCCTGCGAAACGAACGCTGGCCAAACGTGGGTAATTGTAGTTGGAAACGAGAATATGTATGGCTCTTTTTCGAATTTCCAAGACGTCATCTCCCAGTCACAGTATGAGGAAAATTGGACGACTAATTTGAATGGTGATTCGACCTATTACGCCAGTATTCAGCTCGATACTATTTCTATTGATTACGCGTGGAGTCCGTTGGTTAATACTGGAATTGAAGAAGTCAATGAAAACAGCGCTTTCCGCATGTATCCGAACCCAGCAACGGAGACAATCACTATTGATCTCAGCGAATTCGAAAAAACCGTGGCTATTTCTGTGGTAAATAATCTGGGGCAGGAGGTTTATTCGAAAAATGGTGCGGTTCAAAATCAGTTCACCTTACCTCTTTCGAATTGGGTCGATGGAGTTTATTCCGTGACCGTTCGGGATGAAAAGAATACTGCTACGCAGCGGTTGGTGAAACAGTAGCTTCTCGATACGATTCTCGCTGCGGTCGAATCACTCGAAGTGACGCAGTGCGGTGGGGTCAGTTCGAGTGTCCCGATGAAAGAGGGACGTATCGAGAACTGTGCGAGGGCAACAGTTCCGAACTACCTGAATTTCTTCTTTGAAAGCCCTGGCAATTCATTGAAGTCACCATTTATCAACGCTTCCTTCTTTGCTTTCGACCACTTTTTCAGTCTTTTCTCAAATGCTATCGCACTCGTTGGGTCTAAAAATGTTTGAACGTAAGCTAGCTGCAAAGGTCGTCTGCGAAACGTGTAAGAATTCGGGTCGTTTCCGTTCTGATGCTCATTGAATCTGCGCTCAGCATCATTGGTCACACCCGTGTAATATGTCCCGTCATTGCATAAAAGCAGGTAAACGAACATGGTTTTCATTGGGGTAAGATAGTGCTTCTCGATACGATTCTCCCTGCGGTCGAATCACTCGAAGTGACGGCTTCTCGATACGATTCTCGCTGCGGTCGAATCACTCGAAGTGACGCAGTACGGTGGGGTCAGTTCGAGTGTCCCGATGAAAGAGGGACGTATCGAGAACTGTGCGAGGGCAACAGTTCCGAACTACCTGAATTTCTTCTTTGAAAGCCCTGGCAATTCATTGAAGTCACCATTTATCAACGCTTCCTTCTTTGCTTTCGACCACTTTTTCAGTCTTTTCTCAAATGCTATCGCACTCGTTGGGTCTAAAAATGTTTGAACGTAAGCTAGCTGCAAAGGTCGTCTGCGAAACGTGTAAGAATTCGGGTCGTTTCCGTTCTGATGCTCATTGAATCTGCGCTCAGCATCATTGGTCACACCCGTGTAATATGTCCCGTCATTGCATAAAAGCAGGTAAACGAACATGGTTTTCATTGGGGTAAGATAGTGCTTCTCGATACGATTCTCCCTGCGGTCGAATCACTCGAAGTGACGGCTTCTCGATACACTTCTCGATACGATCTTTCGTTCCTCAAGATCACTCGAAGTGACGCAGTGCGGTGGGGTCAGTTCGAGTGTCCCGATGAAAGAGGGACGTGTCGAGAACGCTAAGGCTCCAAAACCAACCTAAAGCCACCATTACCGCGCTTGTGGTGCCAGTGATTGATGTTTCTATACCAGCGCAAACAATAGTTTTCTCCACTCATCCAAGAAGCACCACGCGAAACGCGATATTTCGCTTCTACTGTATTCACGGGATTGTCTTTCGGGCTGCGCTGATAATACCTCTTATCGTACCAGTCTTGGCAGAGCTCCCAAGCATTTCCGTTCATGTCATAAAGCCCGAGTTCGTTCGGTTTGAGCTGGCCGACCTCATGCTGTCGGTCATTTCCGTTTTTCTTAAGCCACGCGACTTCATAAACAGCATTACTCCCACTGTACAAATAACCTTTGGTTTGATTACCGCCTTGCGCTGCATATTCCCATTCTGCCTCGGTTGGTAATCGAAAAGTCTTTCCGGTTAGATTGTTCAGCTTCGCGATGAAGTCCATCAGCTGCTCCCAACTCATATCGTTTACGGGGCATTTCATGCATGGAATTTCACTTGGATTGTAGCCCGTAACTGCAATCCATTGTTCTTGTGTGAGTTCGAATTTTCCGATGTAGAAATCATTGAGGTTGACCTCATGCGCTGGGCGTGCATCGCGTTTGCCGTCATCACTTCCCATGATGAAGGTGCCGCCTTGCACAAAGACCATTTCCAAGTTAACGGTGTCGTTCAATTCAATTGTTTCCGTTTGCCCGAAAGAGTGAAAAACGAAAAAGGAGAGAAGGAAAATGGTTATCACGCAGAGACGCAGAGGTACAAAGGGATTTTCCTTCGGAAATAAATTGGCCACAGAATCACAGAATGCACTGAACCGACACAGAAAATTTTGTCTTTTTTCTGAGAAAACCTCTGTGTAAATCTGTGTTTCTGTGGCTAAAAAATGTGTTTCCAAAATCATCGCAAGCCATTTTCAATCTCGTAGCGCATTCCGAACTGAATGAACATGGCCAGGCCGAACGGACGGCCTTTCTGAACGCCTCTTTTGAGGTAATAGTCCTTGTCGCCAATGCAGGTGCCGGTGCAGACGTTGGTACAGATGAGGCCATCGCCACGCGGTTCGAGTGAGTATTTGCGCAAGCCATTGTAGGCCAATTCTGTGCTTCTTATAAACCGCTGGTCATCCACAATTCCGAGTTTGAGTGCGGTTATCATTCCATAAGCGAACATGGCGGTGCACGAACTCTCAATCCAATTGTCAGGGTCGTCTTTCCGAACGGGAAGCTGGTACCAATGACCCGTTTTCCCGTCCTGTAGTTCGGGCAAATGTTGGAGCATTTCCTTCAGGTAACCCGCGAATTCGTTCCACATCGGGTTTTCCTTGGGGATAACCTCCAACGCATCCGAAAGTGTGACGAATATCCATCCGTTTCCGCGCCCCCAAATTTCTCCGCTCACCCGCGTTTCATCATCAGGCCAGCCCATTTGTCCGCAGAAATAGGGTAGGCCATCCTTATCGTTGGCATCCCAACCGTGGTACCACATACCCCATTTTTTGTCGAGGAGTTTTCCTCTGTGTAACCGCAATTGCAACGCGAATTCCTCCAAATATTTCTCTTCGCCCGTGGCGCGATACATGGCAAGCATGAACTGCCCAATCATAAACACCGTGTCGTCCCATAACTCTAGACTTAACGGCAAATGCGAAATGGCTCCTTCTGGGGTCCTCTTGACCTTCAAGTATTGGCTGTAAATCTTGTCGCATTTGGTTTTGTAGAACTCATCTCCAGTCTTTTCATACAGAAATGCCATTCCCAAACCAGATGCTACTCCATTGGGAGTTTTGCCATTGGCAGAACCCTTGGTTTTTTGCATGGCCTTAAGAATATAATCGTAGTAAGGCTGCTTTTCGTCTTCGGAAACCTGTCCGTAGCGTTTCACCATCGTGTTTAGGAAAGCCGCGTGCTGCCAGCTCCAGACATATTTGGAGGCTGGGAGATACGATTGCATGGAATAGGTTTCCACGCTATCTGGCCATGTTTGGGCGTTCAGGTTGAATGAAAGCAGGAAAAATGAAAGGAGGGTAATTCGCTTCATCAACTCATGTTCAAAACCTTCTAAACTTGGTGAGGGTTTACAACTTTCAACCCCTTGATCTTCAAGAAATCCTTCGTATTGCGGGTGATGAGGGTAAGACCATGAACAATGGCCGTAGCTGCTATGATCGCATCGGGCAGTTTGATCTTCTGTTTCTTTCTGATGGCGATGGTCTGCTTCACTACCCTTTGGTCCAGCTGAAAAATCGTAGCACCCTCCACCAGCTCGATTATTGCTTCAGGAATATCGGAAAACCCTAACACTTCAATCTCAGTTATCACAGAAATTGCTGATCCGCCACGAATGACCTCTAACAGAAGCTCCGTGCCTTTGGACGGCAAACGCATGACCGAAAAATCAATGATCACATTCGTGTCTATCAGAAATCCCTTTCCCATTCATTGCGCATTTTTTCGAGTTCCGCGTGCATGGCATCCGCTTGTTCTTCGCTCAGGCATCCCAATAATCGGGACGCAAGATCTTTCTTGGGTTCGCCCTGTGGAGATTCGACTATGCTAATGAGTTTTTTCGTTTCCAGTTCTTTCAGGAGACTGATAGCCTTGCTGTTGCGAACCTGAATAGTCATTGTCTGTAAAACCATGGCTTCAAAATTATGCTTAAAGATACGGAAAGGCAGTTTGATCTTCAAAGCATGTTCAGCATCTGATCCTTTATCTTCTTCTGGTTTCACAACTATATCATTTAGCCTTTAAAAAACACTAAGAACAGTCATATGCGATTGCATTGCATTGCACAGACCTCAGAACTGTTCATAAAAGTGAAACAATTATCTTCGTGAGATGTCTGAAAAGGAAAATATGATCAGTAAGATCCTCGGACTTGCAGCGAGGAAATTTCCTGATGCGGAGGTTTATCTTTACGGTTCGCAGGCACGTGGCGAAGAAGAACGGCTCTCTGACTGAGACCTGCTCGTGCTGCTGAACACCAGAACGGTTTCGTTTGAAACAGAAACCAGGCTCATGGACGAATTCTATGAACTGGAACTTGAAACGGGCGCGGTCATTTGCCCATTGATATACGCCAAGGATGATTGGCATTCGCACCATCACTTCTCTGCGCTTTACGATAATATTCAGAATGAAGGGCTGAAGTTGGCATGAGAGCAACAAGCGGGCTACAGTTCTTATGAAAGCTTCGCTTTCGACAACGAAATACCACGGGTTCAGTATTGGCGATTGGAAACGGGCGCAAACCTGACCATGACAAGCCTGTTGCGGATATTGGACATTCACAAGGTCAGTCTGGAAGAGTTTTCCAAGAGGAACGGGTTATAGATTCTTTCCTTTTATCAGGATGTCCGCCTGAGTGAATCATGCTTAGAGTTCTGACTATGGAGTTTTTTGAGTTTACGGGTAGTTGCGTACCGCAGCTCCTCGTAGGCATTGACATCAAGATCGATGATCAGATTGCTGGTTTCCAGAAGTCTGGGAAAGTGGCCATTGGTTTCTTCATAAAACAAAAACACAGAACGTTTTACGGAGAAAACGATTTCTATTAGCCTCTCTGGCAAAGACCGTTGGAACAGACCTATTCTCAACTGTTCACGTGGCGTTGGAAAGGAGAAGACGATGATCTATTTGGCAAAAAGGGCTCGAACCTTATTGCGAGCCTGTGGCAATACCGAAATCATCAATTGAAAAAGCTGTTGCGGAAGAATCAGCCTAGCACATGTGTGGCATCTGTTACGCTTGGTGAGGGTCAACAACTTTCAACCCCTTGATCTTCAAGAAATCCTTCGTATTGCGGGTGATGAGGGTAAGACCATGAACAATGGCCGTAGCTGCTATGATCGCATCGGGCAGTTTGACCTTTTGTTTCTTTCTGATGGAGATGGTCTGTTGAACTATTGCAGAATCCAAAGGCAGAATGATTGCTCGGTCCATAAATTTGGAAATAGTTGTTTCCACCGAAGGGAAGCCGAGAAGCTCAATTTCAACAATGACTGATATTGTGGGATGACCATCAAGCACTTTGGTCATCAATTTCTGTCCAACCCCAGGTAATGATGAGGTTGTAAAATCAATAATCGCGTTTGTATCGATTAAAAATCCCTTTCCCATTCATCGCGCATTTTCCGGACTTCTTCCTGCATTTTTTCGCCTTGTTCTTTGCTAATGCTTCCGAGGAGAAGTTCAGAAAGTTTCTTCCCTTCTTTTTTCACTATCGGATTCTTTCGCATGCGAATCAGCTTTAGCTTAGCCAATTCTTCCAAAAGCCTTACAGCGTGGTTGTTCTCAGTCTCAACGGTGAATGTCTTTGTGGTCATGGCAGATGGCTATCAGATGAAATCAAAGATACAAAAAGGCAATTCAACTCTCAAAGAACGTTCAGTATTTGCTCTTTAATTTTCTCCAACTCGTCCTTCATTTGAACAACGATTTTCTGGATTTCAGCATGGTTGGCCTTAGAGCCGAGCGTATTGATCTCGCGGCCCATTTCCTGTGAAATGAAACCGAGTTTACGACCTGCAGCTTCATCAGAATTCATGGTTTCTGCGAAGTACTTGAGGTGAGCACCAAGACGAACTTTTTCTTCAGTCACATCAAACTTTTCGATAAAATAAACAAGTTCCTGTTCCAGACGGCTTTCGTCTAGGGTAACCTTCTCTTTCAAATCTTCGAAGCGTTCCATCATTCGCTGACGCACGGTTTCAATTCGATCTCCTTCATACTGCTCAACCTTTGTCATTAGGTCGCTGATGGTATTGAGTCTGTCGGTAAGGTCAAGCCGAAGTTGTTTGCCTTCGGCAGAACGGAATTCCTGAAAATTCTTGACAGCTTCAAAGAGTAAGTCAAGAGCCAAATCAATCTCTTCTTGCGGTTTTTCCTTTCGCTCGGCTTGCAGCACTTCCGGCAATTTGAGAATTTCAGAAAGCAGTGCGCTTTGATCCAAGCCTTGCTTTTCGGCTGCCTCTTTCAGCATTTCGGTGTAATGGTCGAACAGCTCCTGATTCAGGGAAAGCATCTTTTCATCGCTCACACCTTCAGCATAAACAGAAATATCTACCTTGCCCCGGACAAGTTCGGATGCGAGCTTTTTCCGCAAATCCATTTCTTGTTTGCGCAAAGCAGAATTCAACCTTAAAACGAGGTCAAGTTGCTTACTGTTAACGGATCGCACCTCTACTTTGTACGTAGTATGCTTATAATTGCCTTGCGCTTTGCCAAAGCCTGTCATGGATAGAATCATGCGCGAAAATACTGATACGAATTACGAATAGTGTACGAATATGACGAATTGTTGAAAGTGGCAGAAACTTCGCAAATAGTAATCTACACAGATGGCTCGGCTCTCGGAAATCCTGGCCCGGGCGGCTACGGAATCGTTCTGGCGTTTAGGAGTCGGTATAAAGAGGTGTCGCAAGGATATAGACATACCACCAACAACAGAATGGAGCTGCTTGCGATAATTGTGGCGTTGGAAATACTGAAAGTTTCAGATCGAGACGTGATTATTTATTCGGACAGTAAATACGTGATAGATTCCGTGACTAAAGGCTGGGTTTTTGGCTGGGTAAAAAAGGGCTTTAAAGGGAAAAAGAATGCCGATTTATGGAAACGATTCCTGCAGATTTACCCAAGGAATAAGGTCAAATTCCAATGGGTGAAGGGTCATGCAAACATTCCTGGTAACGAGCGTTGCGATGTTTTAGCTGTTGCTGCAGCCAATAAGATAGACACGCATTTGGTGGATGAAGGCTACGAAGCTGAAAATAAGCCTAAAGGGCTGTTCTAATCAGGAAAGCCCAGTAATCTTACCATTATTGTCTATGTCCATTCCTTCTGAGGCTGGAACTACCGGAAGCCCTGGCATTCGCATCATTTTTCCTGCAATTGGAATAAGAAACCCGGCACCAGCAGCAATTTCAAATTCTCGGATAGTAAGGACAAAGTCTTTTGGTCGACCCAATCGCTTTTCATCATCAGAAAACGACTTCTGAGTCTTGGCTACACAAATAGGCAGACTGCTTAAACCGATTCGCTCAATGGCATTTAGTTCACTCTTTGCTTTAAAGCTGTATTCTACTTCGGCAGCACCATAAATTTCTTTAGCAATTGTCTCGATTTTGTTCTTTATCGAATCTGACCAATTGTATAGCGGTTTGAATTTGCTCTTACCTTCCTCAATTGAATTGATTACCGCTTTAGCTAGCTCAATTGAGCCTTTACCACCATTTGCCCAACATTTGGTAACCGCAGACTGAACCTCAAGTTTCTTGCATTGTGCCTGAACCCATTCAATTTCTTCATCTGAATCTCCTACAAAGTGGTTGATTGCAACAATAGGGTCTAATCCGAATTTCTTCAAATTTTCGATGTGTTTTTCCAGATTTGGGAAACCCATCTTTACTCTGTCGAGGTTTGGAATGCCATAATCGGCTTTAGGTGCACCGCCATGATGGCGTAAGGCGCGTATCGTTGCTATCAAGACCACAGCCTTTGGTTTTAACTGACCGTATCCACATTTGATATTGAGGAATTTTTCACCTCCAAGATCAGCACCAAAGCCAGCTTCCGTAACCACATAATCACTTAAAGAAAGTCCCATTTTAGTTGCCAAAATGGTGTTTGTTCCTTGAGCGATATTGGCAAAAGGACCCCCGTGAATAATAGCTGGGTTTCCTTCTACAGTTTGAACAAGGTTGGGTTTAATGGCATCTTTCAAAAGAATGGCCATGGCGCCTTCAGCGTTTAGCTCGCGAGCATAAATTGGTTCTTTATCGTAGGTGAATCCAATGAAAATATTACCGAGTTTCTCCTTTAAATCAGCAATACTATTGCACATGCAAAGAATAGCCATGACCTCGGAGGCTGCCGTAATGTTAAATCCACTTTCACGCGGAATGCCATCCGAAGTACCTCCCAACCCTTCTACTATGTAACGAAGTGACCGGTCGTTCATGTCCATCACCCTTTTCCATGTAACAGTTCTTGGGTCGATTCGGAGGTTTCGAGTACGGCTTTGAATGTTATTGTCAATCAGCGCAGCCAAAAGGTTATTGGCTTTTTCAATAGCCGAAAAATCGCCCGTAAAATGAAGGTTGATATCTTCCATGGGAATGACCTGAGACCAACCGCCACCAGCTGCACCACCTTTAATTCCGAATACGGGTCCTAATGAAGGTTCGCGGAGCACGGCAATTGATTTCTTGCCCAACAAAACCATTGCCTCATGCAAACCAATCGAAACAGTGGTTTTACCCTCACCCGCTGGCGTTGGAGTCATTGCGGTAACTAAAATCAGATTAGATGCATCGACCTTTTTCTGGTCGATTAACTTTAAGGGTAGCTTCGCCTTGTATTTACCATAAAGTTCAAGGTCGTCCGCCTCAATACCGAGTTTTGCAGCAATGTCTTGAATGGGTTTAATCTCCGCGCTTTGCGCAATACTGAGGTCGGTTTTGAGGCCTTGTCTTTCCATAAAATGAGTTATAATTGGAGCGCAATAACGAAAAAGGTCTTGACACGAGCCGCGACCTTTGTCACTCCTATTGCTAATCAATCAATAGAGAACCCACAGCCAGCCTGATATTGCATGTTCGTCTTATACACATTTGTAATTCGGTTTAACCCAGATTATGCAGTAGAACTTCGTGATGAGGGTTTAAACTACAATAAAATCAAGTGTTTTACAGATTCCAGCATAGCACCGCTATGGTGAAATCCGAAAATACAGCGAAGCGTTTGATTTTGCACTAGTTTCAAGAAGTAATAGATTTAATGCTTATCCGCAACTTTCCCCAATTATCGAATAAATTGCTCCTAACAGACATAAAATAGCCACAACTTGTCCCGATTTTTTCGGGAGAAGGCACAGAAATTTTCACAGAGGATTTTCTGCACTTCTTTTTTCTGTGAACAGCTCTGTGTTCTCTGTGTTTCTCCCGATTGGTCGGGACAAGTTGTGGCTAAAAACATGTTGATCTGTTACATTAAAATCTGAAATTTCCGTTTATGACCAGGCTATTGGGGAAAGTTGCGGATAAGCATAATAGATTTTCTATAGTGATTCCCCGCATTATTACCAGTACCGTAATTAACGGAAGAACAAACGGAGACCCTTCGTTCCTCAGGGAAGCAAACGGTTACCTACAGATCCTGCTACCTGCTTCGCTGAAGCCTGCCCTGAGTTTTTACCAAAGGGAAGCGTCTCAGTTGTGAAAGTAATACTCCGGCACAAAGGGATAAAATACATTCAACTAGTAATAAAACGGGAATCATATTTTCTATTGCATAATCTGGGTTCAAATATCTCAAAACCGAAAAACCACCATTTTATTTTTAGCAGACCCCCGTAAAGGATAGGGGTTGTTAATTAAAAGTTAAAAAACAATCTTGCAACACCTCTTTTTGCTCCTATCTTTGCGAGAAATTCTATAAAACCCAATTTTACCTCGTTATGAAGATAAAACTCGAATACATTTGGCTAGATGG
>Ga0316208_1003308_pt1 | contig 11789 bp, 9 predicted proteins | sample 3monopyrite_MG_FD_204944 | JGI IMG/M metagenome (GOLD analysis project Ga0316208, IMG submission 204944) | Microbial mat bacterial communities from mineral coupon in-situ incubated in ocean water Damariscotta River, Maine, United States -... | ecosystem: Environmental > Aquatic > Marine > Coastal... | reverse complement strand
CTTTCGGACGACTCATTCACCGCTTTAACGCCTTTTTGAACCGCGTTTGGCTGCCTTTGTGCCGGTCGCTTTTTTCTTTTGGGTTGCTGGTTTCTTCTTTGGCTTTGTCAGAAGTCCCTGCTCTTCCAGCAGCTCAGCCACGAGCGGGTGCACGTCGTACCAGACCTCGCCGTTGTACTGAAACGCCAGCCGATGAAAAACGACAGTCAGGAACTTCGGATCGTCGTCCAGTTTGTTGGTGCTGGCAATCTGGGCTAGCGTGTCCCACCAGCCATTATTGTCGATCATATCGCGCATCAGACTCCGACGCCGTTTGAGTGCCAGCTCGACATCAGCTTCCAGAATTGAATCACCCCTGGCATCCAAAGACGCATCCAGAGCCATCTCAAGCAGTTCCCGCACGGCGCCGCCGCACGCTGCAACGAGTCGGTCCCGTGTCTTCTCTTCGGGAATCAGTTTTGGAACGTCGATGCGACGTTCCAAAACTTCGCGCAACAGTGTGCTGCCCTCGGTCGTCAGCTTGCGGTAATCCTCATTTCGTTCCCGCAATTTCACCGTGGGCATTGTCTCGCACCTAAAGACGGCACGAATCGACTGCGACGTCGGGCGAACCAGCAGCGTCATGGGATGAGTCACGATCAGGTGACATCGAAGCTGTTTGAAGCGATCCTGCGACGATACCAGCAGGTCATCGGCAACGGTCGGGTCATACCGGTCCAGATTGTCGATAATGATTAGCAGGCGACGTCCGTCTTTTTCCAATTCGACCGCAGCAGCGTCGAGCAGATTGTTGACGTGCGCGAGCAGCGCTCCGGGAAACTTTCTTAAGGTATTTTTGACCGACTGCTTGTGAGAGCCTTCGACCTTCACCGCCGCCGTGACGGATGCAAATAGTTTCGCAAAGAACGGGATGCCTCCCTCAGCTTTTGCTTCTGTCTTTATAACCGCCAGGTACGATCTGCCTTCCTCGTCAGCAAAGACAACTTCCGCAAACCAGCTTTCAACTTTCTCCAGCAGGGAAGCAGCCAGCGGATTCCCGCGTTTACGCATCTGCTCTTCGACTACCCGCGCAAGCACCAGCAGCAGTTCTTCCATCGAGAAGCCGACCGGGTCGAGCTCGACATTTGCCTCGAAGTAGATCGTGTAGTAACGGTCGCTGACATCGTGCTGGAGGTGCAGCAGTTCGGTGCTCTTTCCGGCTCCGCGATGGCTGGCGAAAACTGCGTGCAGCCAGCGATCGCCGGGTTGTCGTTGTAGCAGAGTCCGTAGTCGGGCTACCGATCCTGAATCCCGCACCGATGAGAAATCGACGTACTTCGGATCACCGCTCTGGAGCGGAATTTCAAAGTCGAGAGCGGGAGTCGCCTCGTTCAAATCTCGAGCAATTGCCATCACTTTCCTCTGGAAATCTCGCCTACGACACAATTCGAAGCTTATCTGGAATCGCAGAATCAGGGAAATGTCGCATTTCATCTAAGGTTTACGGGGGAAACGGAGCATTCAGCTCCTCACATTCACACTGGAATGGAACTGCGGCCGCTTGGGGCCAGCATTCGTCCAGTCAGTTTCCACTCGGATGTGACCGCAAGGTCGAGCTTTTTCGGACCGATATCTAACATGAAGCAAACGACGTTCTGGTTGGCAGCCTCTGCGATAATCCATTCTCTGCACCGATAAGGAACTCAGATGAAATTCGTTCGCGATTTGTGGTTCGTGCTTGCGGCTGGTTCGTTGCTGGTTGGATCGGCGGCTGCTCAGAATGACTCAGGTCAGAAGGGGAAGCAGAAAGCAAAGAAGCCGACGGGTCCGTCGATTGTCTGGATGAACGAGCTGGGGGATAAGGAGCTGCCGACGGGAGTGACTCACCGAACGTTTCGCAGCGATGCGGCTGGGCAGGATGTTGGATACTGCCTTTACCTGCCGCCGGGGTACGACGACGAGGAAAACAAAGAGCGGCGTTACCCGGTGATTTACAATCTGCACGGGAACGGCGGGAACGAATTTCACAGTTTCGAAGACGTCGAGGTTCTGCACGAAGGCATTGTCGCCGGCAAATGGCCGCCGATGATTGTGGTTTTGCCAAACGGCGGACGCAGCACGTTTTACAAAGACTCGTTCGATGGTCGGTTTCCGATCGAGACGATGTTTATCAAGGAAATGATCCCCTGCATCGACGCGACCTATCGCACAATCGCTGCTCGGCATGGTCGGTGTATCGAAGGCTTCTCGATGGGCGGACGAGGTTCGACGCGGCTGGCGATCAAGTATCCCGACCTGTTCTGCTCGCTGTTCTGCCAGGCGGGCAATGTGCCGCGAACTTCTGAGAACTTTGATCCTGCTCAGCCGAATGTTTATCCCAACAATTTCCTGGGACCAGACATTCAGAATTACATCGACAACGACGTCTTCAAGCTGCTCGAAAAGAACAAGTGGAAAGTCAAACGCGGGCTGCGAATCCTGATTGCCTGCGGAACGAAAGACGGTGGCCACCTGCCAACCGTCCGAGATTTCCACGCCGCCCTCGTCGAGCACAACATCGACCACACCTACATCGAACTCGAAGGCCTCGGCCACCGCCGCACCGAGATGATCAAAACCCTCCGCCCGATCTGGTTCAACTATCACGTCGAGTCGATCCATCGCGCGACGGCTGAACACGCAGGCCGCTCGCCTGAATAATCCCCGCTTGCTGCAGGGTGCGTCTTGACGCACCGTTTGAGTGGTGGTGCGTCGAGACGCACCCTACGTCACTGCTGAGCAAATGGGCAACTTCGCTGCCATGTCGTAGACGCTGAGGGATTCCTGGTCGCGGATGTAGAGTTTTCCGCCGGTGACGATTGGGTGTGCCCAGGCGGGGCGACCATGTTTCTGGATTTCGAAGCGGCCTGTTTCGTTGTAGCCTTCGGGGGTTGCCTCGGCGAGTACTACTGAGTGGTCTTCTCCGAGCATGTAGAGCATTCCGTCGGCGTAGCACAGCGCGCCTTTGCCGGCGGCTCGGGCCTGCCACTTGATGTTGCCGGTTGCAAATTCCATGCAGATCAACGTCCCGCTCCCGCACGAGGACATGTAGTCGCCGAGTTTGACGATGCCGCCGTGGTGGCAGGCCATCTTCTTTTCAAAGTGTCGTGCCGCTATGGGGAAGTTATTTCCAACGCGGTCCTTAGTTGGGCGGCCTTTTGCGGCTCAACCTGCGACAGGTCGTTCTACTCGCCGATGTCGTTTCGAGGATTGAACAGCTGCACGGAACGGTTCTCGAAGTATTCGAGCAGTTTGTAATCGCCAGCTCAGACCGCTCCTTCGGGAGGCTTCGTCATTCCTCTTGTTTGTCGTTGTGAGGTACTGCGAAATAGACCGTTGTAACCCGACTCGTCACTTCGTCCGGAACGCTTTACTTTGGACGAGGGTGTGAACGAACTCGCTGAGCGCGAATTGTTTGCTCTTTGCTGAGCTGACGATTTCGCTTGCCAGTTCCTCATCGGTGAATCCGAAGGGGCGGCCTAATGCGTACTCGATCAGGTGCTCGGTGAAGCCGCGGGCGAAGTCTTCTTCACGCTCGGCGATGAGGTCGCGTAGTTCGTGGTAGTCGCTGAAGGCTGGGCCCTTGTGGAATGCTCCTGAGGCATCGATCGTCCAGGCTTTTCCGCTTCTCCAGTTCTTCTTTCCACTTTTTGTTCGGTGGTTGTTAGTCGTGCGCCACTTGCCAGCGGCGTTGAAGTTCTCCAGGCCGAAGCCAATGGGATCGATCTTGCGGTGGCAGCTGGCGCACTGGGCCTCTTCCATGTGAGCCGCCAGTTTCTCTCGGGTGGTGAGCGGCTTGTCGGCGAGGCGCGATAGTTGGGGAACGTTCGGCGGTGCGGGCGGTGGAGGATCGTGCAGCAGATGACGCAGGACCCAGGCGCCGCGTTCGACCGGGCTGCTCTCGACTCCGTCGCTGCCCATCGCATGGATCGCCGCCATGCCTAACAAACCACCACGTGGGGAGTCTGTGGGAAGAGCGACCTGTTGGAATTCGTCGCCGGTGACGCCGTCAATGCCGTAGTAGGTGGCGAGCAATCCGTTGACAAAGATGGTGTCGCTCTTGAGCAGTTTGCGAATGCGGCCGTTCTCCCGACCACGGAGGAGGTGGGCGAAGGAGTGATAGACTTCCTCTCGGGAGGCGGATCTCGTGCTTTCATCAAACTCGCGATGCAGGGTCACGTCGAACTGGAAGAAGTCGAGGCGCTCCATGTCGAGCCATTGATGCACGAACCCGGAGACGAATTCATCCGAGCGTGGATCGGCGATGAGACGATCCACCTGTTGGCGAAGGATTTCCGGTTGGCTCAGCTCGTTTCGTTTCGCGATATCCAGCAATTTCTGATCGGGCGGGGCACTCCAAAGGAAGTAGGAAAGACGCACGGCAAGTTCACGGTCGGTGAGTTCGCGACGTTCGGATTCATCGGTGGGCTCATTGAGATAGAGAAAGCCGGGCGAGGCGAGAATGACGCTGAGCGGCAAGCGAATGGCGACATCAAAGGAGTCCCCCGCAGCGCGCCGGGCCGAAAAAACTTCTGACAGGCGATCGATGAAGTCGTTCTCCGGCCTCGCGCCCCGGAAGGCTTGAATCGCAAATTGTTCGAGGACCTTCCGAGACCGCGACGATTCATCAGGATCAGCCTCACTACTTACCCACCAGTCCTTCCTGGCTGAGTTTCCGTTGGATGAGCCCAGGGGACCTTCCCACTCCACCCAGTCGATCCACAGCGCGGGAGCCGGGCCGACGCCGGTCTTTTGTCGGGCGGCTTTGTAGCGAGCGCTATCGGTCTTCGGGTCGCGTTTCTCTCGCAGCGCAAACTTGCGAGGGCCGTTCACGGTTAACGAAACAGGTACCTCGATCGTTTGAGGCTCGTCGGCAGATCCAGTGACCTGGAAGGTGGCCAGGTGGTTGAACTGGTCCTTTTCGGGAACCGCGCCCAGATCGACGAAGTGTCGCTCGACCAGGGTGCCTTCGACCGAGCCGATTCGGAACCGAAGTTTGTAGTGACCGGGCGGAAGCGTCTCGACAACGTGCTTCGTTTTCTTCCAACCGGATGGGTGCTCCGGAGGCAGTGCGATGAACTCTTCCTTGTTTTCGTTTGAGATGGTCAGGAATGAACCCGTTTTGGTCAGCGAATCTTCGAGGTAGCGACGAAAGCTGGGACCGTGTTCTTCGAACTGTCGAATGCGAAACTTTGCTTCCTGTTCATCGACGATGCCCTTCTGCGGCTTGCCGGTTTCCAGAAACGCTTTGGCGTTGTCATGGCCGCGTTTGAAGTAACCGTTGTACGTGCCGCCGACCTTGGCGTTGGCATGTTCCTCGACCTCGCGACGCTGCTTCCAGGTGGTGGGCTGCGTAGCGTGCGGTCCTTCCAGTTCAACCCAGTCGATCCAGACGGCTGGATCAATGCCATAGCCGTTGGATCTCTTTGCTTTATTGAAGGCATCGCGAACGCTTTTGCCATTGGTCGGGCGGCGTTCCTGGATTCCAAACTCGCGCGGCGTATTGATGCCGATTTCGACCTGCGTTTCGATGATCTCCGGTTTCTTGACAGTGCCGGTGACCTGGTGGCTGCTGAGGGGCAGACTGGAAAACCCCGCAGGCACGCCATTCACACGCTGCGGATGGCCGATTTCGATGAAGTGGCGGGACGCAGGAGAGTCTTCCACCGCTCCGGCACGAATCCGCAGCTTGTATGTTCCCGGTGGAACGTTCTGCGGGGCGGGGGTGACGTCAATGCGTTGAATCCCCCAGGCGAGCTTCAGGTAGGTGCCGCGATCGCTGTGGGGAAGCTCGGCGTACTGCTTCAGATATTCGTATTTTCGCGAATAGCTGCCCTGGAAGAAAAAGGTCGCGTCATTGTCATCCCGGAACCCAAACTTCTTTGGATCCGGAGCCCCGATCAATTCGTGGGCGTGTCGGTAAAACAGAAAGGCCGACGCCGATGGCCAGGCGGACAGATCAAACTTCGGGTTCGCCTTGAAAATCGTGGCCATGATCTCCCGGTTCTCGAGAGCGACCGCGGCTTTGTCGACACCGGCTTTCCAGCGCATGAAGCGTTTGTAGGTTTCCTCCATCTTTCGCATGTTCTTGAGACTCTCGACATTGACCGTCGTTTCCGGTTCGACGCGGAAGAGTCGCGTTTCTTGTTTCAGCGCGGCGCGCCGTTCGAACATTTCATCGATCGCGCTGCGTCCGAGTTTCAGATACTGCTCAATCTGATCGCTGGAGATGAACTGCGACGCTCCGACGGTATCAAAGGTGCCAGCGCTTCCATCCGCGGGCAGGGAACCGGCGTCGACTTCGACTCCGGTCAAATGTTCGATGGTGTTGCGGTACTCACGACGGTTGAGCCGTCGCATGGTGATCTTGCCGCCTGAATCCGACAGGACCTGTCGCGCAGCCACCATGGTTCGAGCAAGGTCATCAAGGAAGTCAGCCTTTTCAGCATTGCCAGGTTGTTCGGAATCTTCAGGCGGCATTTCGCCGGAGTTCAAAGCGTTGAGCACCTTCTGCCAGAGTTCCGCCTGCTCGAGTGTGGTGATCTGGAATGGCAATTCTTCCAGGTTCACCTTCCCTTCCTGCGTCTCGGAGTCGTGGCAGTTGAAACAGTGTGTTTTGAGGAAAGTCTGGTGTTTAACTGGAAGGCGAGCTTCGGGCGCGGCGGCTCGCACGAAGCCACTAAGCCACAAAGTCAGCGTGCAGACAATGCAACCGGTCAGTTTGATTCTTAGTGTCTTCGTGCCTTTGTGCGAGACCATGAACCGAATAACCTGGAATATGATCTCGCACGAAGTCACAAAGACACAAAGCGGTCGTGACAATGATGTTTGTGTTCTCATAACTCTTTCTCTTCGTGTCTTCGTGCGAAACCTTAATTTGCGAGCCGCTTGATTCCATCTTTCAGCAACGCCTCACCAAAGTTGATCAGCAACCCGAGACGGAAGTCGGTCAATTTCAGGTAAGTGAGCAGTTGCTTTGCGTGGGCTGGTGCGAGCTTCTCGACCGACTTTAATTCAACAATGAAGCAGCCGTTAATGATCAGGTCCGCGCGAAAACCGATTTCAAAGTTAAGTCCTTCAAACTCGACCGGAATCGGAACTTCACGCTCGACCCGGTAGCCGCGTTCCTGCAGTTTCTTCTGAAGAATCACGGTGTAGACCGACTCTAACAAACCGGGCCCCAGAGCCATGTGTAGCTTAATGCTCGTGTCGACGACGTCTTTCGCAATCTGTTCAAGTTCTTCGTTCATGTCAGTTGGTTCCGTAGTTCTCGCACGAAGTCACAAAGACACGAAGGATGTGATGCACGTGTCTTTTGTGTCTTTTGTGCCTTTGTGCCTTTGTGCCTTTGTGCCTTTGTGCGAAAACTCGACACCCGTCGCTCTCAGTTGGTTCCGTAGTTCTCGCACGAAGTCACAAAGACACGAAGGATGTGCCGTAGGTGCCTTTGTGCGAGATCATCACGCCTGCAACTCCTTCACGACGCCGGTGCTGTCGCCATGCCGTTCGACATCCAGGCCGATTCCGTGCAGCATCGTCAGCCACACATTGCTAAGCGGCGTGTCTTTTGGCAGAACCAGGTGTTGGCCCAGCTTCAGGTTGGCCCCGCCTCCGGTGAGGACCGTCGGGCAGTTATCGAGGTAGTGAATCGAGCGAATGTTCGATCCGTAACCCAGGGCCACGTGATCGAATAAGCTCGATCCGTCAGCTTCCTTTGTGGCCTTCAATTTGTCGATCAGTCCAGCCAGGAGCTCGCTCTGGGCAGCATCCCGTTTCTGGGAAGCCTCCATACGCTCGCCTGGTGAGTAGTGGCTCATGTTGTGAGGAGCCACGCTGATATCCATGCTTTGCAACAGTGACTGAACGGGCTGACGATACGTCATCACGCGAGTGCTGTCGGTCTGCAGAGCGGCGACGATCAGGTCGTACATGACCTTGATTTCTTCGCGTCCCTTCAACCCCGGATCAGGTTCTTCAATCGGAGACCCGGCTTTGGGAACCGTCAGCCAATCCTCATCTTTACTCAGCCGAGTCTCGATATCGCGGATGCCCTGAAAGTACTCGTCCAGCTTGTCGGTATCCGTCTTCGTGAGACCGCGCTGCACTCGCCGAGCTTCCGTCACAACAGCATCCAGCACGCTGCGTTGTTCGGCAATGGCGGCCTGGCGTTGCTCCAGCGGCAGATCGTCGGCGGAGAACATCTTGTGAAACACCTGCCCCGGAGTGCCCAGTCCCGCGACCGGCTTCCCCCGCTTGTCCCAGGCCAGTGAAAGCCCTGGCCCGTGACCCGAGCCGTTTGAATCAGGACTTCCAAGCTGAACCGAAGCAAAACGCGTGTCTTGGCCAAGCTGCTGAGCCGCCACCTGATCGGCGGAGATGCTGTTAGCCATACTCTGCCCAGGCACAGAAAAACGATTCGCCCCCGTGAGCCAGAACGTGCTGCCCCAGTGAGCTTCGTTGCTGAATTGATTCGAGCAACCCTGCACGATAGTGAAATCCGCCTTGTGCCGAGCAAGCGGCGCGAGCCCCTCAGGCAGATCGTAATCGGCACCGGTTTGCTCGATATTTGGAAACCAGGTTTCCTGCGTCACGCCAAACCCGAATCCGAGAAAGACCATGCGCTTGGGCGGCTTTGCGGGTGCATTATCTGCAGCCGAAGCGAAGCGACGGAAGCCGATCGACTCCAGTGCTGGCAGCGCGATCAGCGCTCCCGTTCCGCGAAGAATGTGACGGCGATTGAGTTGCGTATTCATTGTGAGATTCCAGACGAGGCAGGCAACTGTTCTTTATGAGTGGGGCATTTTCCGCGTTTCGCGGAAGACTTGGGAGCAGAACGCAAGAGTTCGATTTTCCACCACGTAATTGTAGCTCCTCAGTTCCGCAAGAAAATCTCGCTGGCGACGACGGCCTGGATGAGATCCCGGAGACCCTTACCAGTGTCGGCCATTTCCTGGCAGATTCTGTTGATGGCTGGGTGGTCGCTGACTTCGAGTTCACGTCCTTAGCCAAAGGCGTACGTCATCATTTTTTCGATCAGGCTGCGGCTGAACTGCTCCTCTCGGTCCACCAGGAGTCTTCGGAATTCCGAGTCAGGTGTTTAATCGCCTTTACACGTTCTTCCGCTGTCGGCTGAGGCTCACCTCCTGGCGGCCTGCGTTCAAGATTCAGCTGGTCGACGATTTCCTGGTTGTGTTCCAGATCGTCGAGCTTGCTGATCTGCGCGGGGAGCGTGTCGAATCGACGATCGGCCTTTTATTTCTGGCTGCCGTCGCATCGGATGCAGTGCGTTTTGACGAACGCCGAAGTTGAATCGTCAGCGTGGGACGTTGCAGCGAAGAAGACGGTATAGGTGAGGCCGAGGATAAGGGATGAAGACTTGGCATGAGAAATGTCATGTGTCTCCACGAGAGCCAGATTCAAAACCTCAGGCCGCGTGTGAATGGTAACCCGAACGTGAGAGAGGGATCGAATTTAAATCGATTCGGCAGTGTCCCTTGCGTACGCATCGGGTTACCAAAGGTTCTGCAACCACCTCTACTGACCATGCTGCAGTTTTGTGAGGACAGGACGAAAGCCGACGGTGAGACGCCGCTGATCCGGTGGAGCGTAATAGCGATTGGCCGACCGGGCGTAAATGCCCGGATTCCCGAAGCGGCAATCCCGAATCACCCGTTTCAGTTTGGGATCGAGCTGCACTGGGGCAACGCCTCCCCTCACTTTGTGTTCGTGCCAGTCCACGCACCGGCAGGCGATGTTTCGCGCTCTGGGCTATTACAAAGAACAAATAACTAATCTCAAATAGCGAACAACGAATTCTCCTTCTCGCTTCATCCAATCTCAATAGGAGAAAGAGTCCCCGTGCTTCTGCCGAGCGGAAGCAACCTGTTTTGGCGATCGTTTCATGCGAGGATCATCAACGCTGTCAGTGATAGACACTTTCGTCGTCGACTTATTGCCCAGGTTGTAGAGGTAGAGCCTGCCATCTGCCTGGTAGATAATGGCGGATTCGTCTTTCAACCAGCGTGGGTAGGCGTACCAGATTGGTTTTCGGTCTTCGTTGGCAAAAGGCCTGGCGTCAGTGATCGCGGGTTGCTTCGCGTCGAAGTCGGCCACGTAGAGTGTGCGGCCCGGTACGCCACGATCGAATCCAGCCTGAAACTCGAAACAGATCCTGGTTTCACTCGGCGAAAGACTGATTCGGTCGAGCACTCCTTTCGTAGCCAGGTCGCATTGAATGCGTTCGAAGTTTGGCGTCCTTCCCTTGCGAGGTGTCATCAGGTAGTAGCCCAGCTCCCGATTCGGAGGATTGGATCGCACAAGGATGCTGCCATCGGTCAGGCAGGTGTGCGCCCAGGTGTGATAGCTCTTGTCGGTACGAGGAGTCGCGAAGGGTTCTCCGGGCGGACTGCTGACGTGCCCCGCCATGACCCAGTCGCTGCCGGTCGTGAAATTTCGCTTATTCCAGATCCGCGTGTTCTTCCCATCGCGCGTCCAGCATTGATTGCCATCGGTATGTGCCGCATCGGTCAGTTGATGGAGCCCATCAAGATGCAGTTTTGTAAGAACAGGACGGAGCCCGATTTTGGTACTGCGCATCTCCGGGGGTTCAAAGAAGCGATTCGACGACCGGCAGTAACGGCCCGCATGGCTGTGACATCCGCCATTGCGGACTCGTTCCGGCCTGCGGCGTTCTGGTCCGGGCAGGAGATGCACCGGATCAACGCCGCCCTTTGCTCTCTTGTGAAACCAATCAAGACACCACTCGTAGAGGTTGCCATACGTGTCGTGTAAGCCCCAGGCGTTGCCAGGATAACTGCCAACCTCTGCCGTCCGGCCGAGATTCGGACCTTTCTCGGCTCCGTTTAAAGGAATGCTTCCATCGAAGTTCGCCTGACTGCTGCTCAGGCTGTCGCCGAAGTACGTGGCTGTCAGCGTTCCAGCTCGGCAGGCGTATTCCCGTTCCGCGCTCGTCGGCAATCGGTATTGGTAGCCCACCGGCAGCTTGCCAGCCTCGCGGTCGAGCCCGGTGAGCTTCCGGCAGAATTCTGCCGCTTCGGGGTAGTTGATGCCGTAGACAGGGAAGCGGTCACCAGCGCCTGCTGTCGGCTGCTTGCGAAGCGGCCCCATCACTCGTTCCCATTCGCCCTGAGTCACTTCATACCGTCCGATAAAATACGGCTGAGTGTGAGTCACCTCTTGAGGTCCGTCTTCGCCCTTGTGATCCTCTTTGCCCATTGGAAATGTTCCCGGCGGGATCACACTCAACTGCATTCCGATCGAGTTCTCGACGACCGCTTCGACCCCGATATGATCGGCCCACGCCTTCTGCACCGTCTGAGCTTCCTCTGTGCTCAGCGCGTGCTCAGTCATCAGGACGCGCTCCGGCTCGACGGAGTCATCAGCATGTATGGCCGCTGCGACTAAAATCGCAGCGGCAAACACTGAAACAGTCAGTTGTTGTCTTTGGCGGATCATCATCAGCTCCCGTGGTGGTTGGTCACTTTTGGGCAGGCGTTTGCAACAATTGCCGACACCTCGACCTTAACGCTCACGCGTTACATCAGGAGGAAATGAAGCGTCAAGTGGCTTGAGTGTCGACGTCGCGACATCGTTCTGGCCGGCTGTCGCTGGAAAGAAATTGCCAGGATAGAAGTCCTGGTGATTTTCGATGCAATCAGAACGCGATCCGGTCCACGCCGTTCATGGCTGTGTTGATGTTCATTTTGGTGGCTTGGTTGCGGTCTTCTTACGAGGACCCTTGTCGTCGACGT
>Ga0316208_1003307_pt1 | contig 11795 bp, 15 predicted proteins | sample 3monopyrite_MG_FD_204944 | JGI IMG/M metagenome (GOLD analysis project Ga0316208, IMG submission 204944) | Microbial mat bacterial communities from mineral coupon in-situ incubated in ocean water Damariscotta River, Maine, United States -... | ecosystem: Environmental > Aquatic > Marine >... | reverse complement strand
TATTCATGTCGTCTCCGGTCACCTAACGGCTACGCCCACAAGCTACAGGATCGCCGTAGAAGAGTAAGTCGAGAAGGTACCGCTTCGAAGCCAAACGGCACGAGCCGCTCGCGTCAAATTCCGAAGGAAAGCATGCGGTGGGCGGCGGAGCCCAGCTCTCAACTCGCCAGGAGATTGTCTGTTTCAGGGGATTGTTATGCGGCGGGCACGTTTACAGCGTTCTAGAAGCTGCGAAACGCGGACGACGCGGCCATCGAATCTGAAGAACGACCGGAATGAGCTCGGCAGCTCCGGGATCGCTCTGGAAGAAGCGAAACGTCCGTTCACCCTGGAAGAGAAGGATCTCTGGATTTGGATCTGCGGTTGATCCGAGAATCCGATACTGGAACGGCGTCTCGAGATCTACGTGGCAGAGCTCTTCCCCATTCTGATCGAACTGTCGAAGGATTCCCTCGTCGAGAACGACTGCCAACGGATCAGCTCTTGCGGGGTTCCGCTTACTCGATCGGCGAGTCGCAACCACCAGTACCGCGAATGAGATCCCCACCAACCAAAGAGCGAGATCAGAATGTTCTGCGGGAAGTAGATCGAAAGACGAGGCCAGGAATGGTCCGAGGATCCCAGCCGTCGTGAGATACGACCAAGGAGTACCGACAGCGGGTCGAAGTCGAGGTTTAACGAATGAAGGGCGGCTGAGCACAACACGCCTCTCAGATAACGGCTGCGCCTATAACCTGCAGGCATCGCCAATAGAAGGTGAGTCGAAAGGGTACCGCGTCGGAGCCCACTCCCAACTCGCCAAACGGCCTGTCTGGTTCAGGGACTTGCTATGCGGTGTCCGGCGAATCTTGCTCATATGGCAGCTCGAACCCGCACCTAGTCATGAGTAGCTCGTAGAAGTCGGCGAAATGAGTCGAGCTCTCGAATCGCTCGCCGCCGAGCAGATAGTCTGGGCCGTCTCGAGCGACTACCAAACGAAACGAGAAGCCGCTTCGCACTATCTGCAGATTCTCGACGGAGTCGTAGGTGAAGAACGCTTCGCCAGTCTTCCACGGGCGATTGGGGATGAACACGCCCTCGGAAGTCAGGGCAACTCTTCCGCGTCGGCGGATCGCATTCACGATATCCGGAACGCCGATCAACGGAGCAACGGCGAAGATCGCAGCGAAGCTTCCGAACAGGAGCGGGGAGCCCCCATCAAGATAAATCCACCCGCAGAACGCCGAGAGCAGGACTGACAACACAAAGAAGCACAACGTTCGCCAAAGCTGGGGAACGTACGAAAATTCGAACTCGACTTCTGACGAGGCGGGCATTCGATCGACCTACAGTTCACGTTCGACAGGCACGGGCTTCGAACCGCATTCAGCGTGAGGATGCCGCATAACGGTTCGGTTCTTGAGCGGCGTGGCCCGCATGCACTCCTGGCTTGACTACCAATCACCCGAGGAGTACGAAAGAGCAGCAGCTTAACTAACTGTCCACATTATCGGGGGAAGGTCAGTCTGGTTCAGGGGCTTGTTGTGCGGCGTCAATTTGCACAGCCGACGACTCGAAAAGATCGTTCGTGGTAGGAGATGGTTCCCTCCCAATTTTCCACGAAGAGGGTGTAGGTCCCCTCGAATCGCTCGTCGACGCCATCCAAAGAGGAAACGAAAGATAGGGCCAGTCCTTCGGCGTTCATTGGGGCCTCTATCGGCTCTTCAAGCGTGACGAGTTCGGCATTCTGGAATCCTGGTACTTCGGGCATCGTCCATCGAGCTTGAAGCGGCAATCGAATAGTTCCGTCGTATGGGTAGTTGACTCGCAAAGTGCTTCCGAAGCTGGTGCCCTCGATACATGGCACCTCGGAAACACTCTCTAGAAGTTTTGGCCGCCCGCCATCCGAAGAAAACGTTCCGAATTCCTCCTCGTTCACGGCGATCTTTTCAACCGAAGCCATGTGCGCGGCACAGCCGGTGTATATCAACATGAGTATCGCTACAGCGTATTGGTTCATCCGAGAGGTCCGTGAATGCCGCATAACGGGTACGCCCATAACCTGCAGGCTCCGCCGATTGAAGGTGAGTCGAGAGGATACCGTCCCAGAGCCAGGCAGCTAGAGCGGCCTTCTCGTGCCTGCGCGAAATGAGGCCGCGGAGCCCACTCCCAACTCGACAAACGGCCTATCTGGTTCAGGGGCTTGTTATGCGGCGCGGATAACTCCGGAGCCACCCCACCGGAACAGCAAGACGCCCGCCACAAGAGAACAGGCGCCATATAGAAGCGTCCGCAGTGAGAATACGGCTGAAAGTTCGCCGATCGCTCCGCTCGCAATCTGGACCGCGACCAGAAGTCCACCGGTAGCCAAAGATACGGCCCCGGAAACGCCAAACGAAAGTCCGAGGATCATCGCACCCACCGATAGGGCGAGACTTGGCTCAAGCGTCGTAGTTGATTCATCGGCCGGCGTAAGACGAGCTGCCCACGCCTCGGCAGACCAAATTGCGTATATGCCCGGGACCGCGCCGAAAAAGACTGCACCGATCGAGGACGGTAGGTAGAACGCGAATAAATCGGAGACTGCCTCGGCGAAGTCACGGTCGAGTCGGCTCGACGATTCTGCAAATCCCGCGAACAGCGAAGCAACGGATGAGAAGGAAGACACAATCAGATACACGCCGCCGATCACGACCGCCGTGCGCACGAGGTCCCTAGAGTTCATATCGCTCGTCCGTGCCGCATAACGGCTACGCCCATAACCTGCAGGCTTCGCCGGTTGAAGGTTCTTCAAGAAGATACCGACTCGAAGCCAGGCAGCTAGCGCGGACTTTTCTCGGCTCTGCCGAGAATCGAGGCCGCGGACAACCGGCCCAACTCGTCAAACGGACTGTCAGCTTCAGGGGCTTGTTATGCCGCGCGCGTCTTCTCGATCTTGTTGAGAACGTGTTTCGCAGTTCGAGACCATTGAACGGCATACTGGTCCGCCGCTTCTTCCACTTGCTTCTGGTTGGCTCCGCTCCAGTTGCGCTCATACCAATCAACATGGTGGCCAACTTCGTGGTAGAGCAGATTCTCAACGTAGAATCGGCGGAGATCACGATCTGAGAAAGCCGCATACCACCAACCGCGTTCTCGAATCAATTCGGCTCCAAATTTCACATATCCGCGGGCGAATTTTCCGTTCGGCTTCTTCCGGCCGAGACAGATCTTCAGATCTCGCCTCCAAGGGTAGAGGATAACAGCACGCACTCCGCTTCCGCAGACGAACTCTGCGAGCGGTAGACTCCCTCGGACGAGTTGATTCTCTGAGGCGCGCCTCAGCCAGACGTGTGTGAGTCCCGCGCTTGCGTTGTTGGGCAGAGCCTCGAGGGCTTGAACGACCTCGTCGCCTGTCAGCGGGAAGAAGAACTTTCTGGATGGGTTGTCTTCGATCACAATCGGAAGCTGATCGTGAGGCCCAGGGCGTTTTAGCGAGTGGGCCCGCCGAAATATGCCATCAGGCACGCGGGCTCGCGTGCGTCCGCCGTAGACGTCACCGAACTTGCGATTCTTGCGGTATGCGGTCTCTTTTCGCGACTGAGGCATAGCGGAGCGTGTTGCATAACGGATCGGCATTAACCGGCTGGCAACAGCGCTGACCGGTCCCAGCCCTGCCGCCCAAGAATGCCGCCAGACTGCAACCAAGGTCGATTGAAGCGAGCTGTTGACAGTCCGGTTCAACGCCTTGTTATGCGGCTCTGCGTGCCCGCCTCCTGGACGAGCAGGTCCGATAGAGCACTTGAGAGGGCTTCGAGGGATTCCCTATTGAATCTCGCAAGTGCATCGGGATACAAGCGGAGCTCGTCCAGGCTGTCAAAGGGCCAGTCGGGTCGAGCGCGGCCGTATTCTCGTGAGAATCGCCATGCTTCAGTACGGCGCTTCAGTAGGTAGTCAGTTGGCTTCGGAGAGTAGCGGACGTTCACGATGTGACCGTCGGATCCGGACACCTGGTACATGTCGACCAGGAACCTACTGCTCGAGGTGAAAGAGTTCTGCGTCGGAGGTACCGGGCTCGTCGTAGCGATGATCATCATTCGCGGATACTGCTCGACCATCTGCTTTGCTAGACCAAGCCCCTCGATTCTGCGACTTATCTGTCGAACGCGCTCCGACTTAGCCTCGCTCTTTCGCTTGAAGTCGTCTACAACCGCCTTCACATAGCGTGCGGGGTCGAAGATGTAGATTTTCGAGAGTGTCTGGTGATAGTCGTGCTCGAGTGAGTGTCGAGTATAGGCACGTTGACTCAGCACGTTCTCGGGCTTCTTCAAGCCGTTGATCGAATCTCGCGGGCGCCCGCTAGCAACTTCCCAATACAGGGGGGAGACGATGGTGGGACGATTGCCGAAGGTGAGCGAAGCATCATCGGGATACTCTCGGTAGATTGCGGTGCGAACTTTTTCCAGTCCGCCTGAGTACGATTCGTGCTCCCTGAACTCAGCGTGAAACTCTTCGTCGAGACTGAATCCGTTCCACGGCTCGGGCAATCCGCTGAATTGGGATGTGGCTGGATCAGAGGAGTGTGCCCCCGAAGTCAACCGAGGGGGCGATGCGGAAGCGCGTGCTGATGAGTCTTCGAACACCTCAAGTATCTTCTGAGCCACATGGGGGATACCCATTGATGTGGGAACGGCGAGCCTGTCCGCCAATGGGGGCGAGTACGTCAGTACCTTCTTGTGATCAACTTCGTGCCACACGGGAAGAATCAGCTTCTGTTTTGTCTCGATTTCCCGAGCCACGAGGCCATCAAGCTCGCGCTGTGGCCACGACTTTTCGAAAAAGCTTGGGCTCAGGACTACGATTCCGAATTGAGCCCGCGATAGCCCCTCATCGATCGACCGACGAAGACTGTCACCCAGCTTGAGAGAGTACTCGTCGTACCAGACTTCAAGCCCGAGCTTTGCCAGGGACGCAGCCAACGGACGCGCGACCGCGTCCTTGTCTTCAGACGCGTGTGATAGGAAGACATGGATCGTAGAAGTGCTAGGTCCTGCCACCAGTTGTACCCCGTCTCCACCCCGCCAGACTGTCTGTCAGCTTCAGGGACTTGTTATGCGGCGTGTGAACTAGGCGCCCTTTCGTGGCTTACCTTGTTCAACCATATACTTGAGGAACTCCCGCCCCATGAGTTCGATTGTGTATTGGCCGTCCGAATCGACCGCGATCAACTCGCGACCGATAGGGTATGCGACCCAGGTTTCCATCTCGACGGACTCAAGGAAGGGTTCGTTCTCTTTCACAGCTTCGAAACCAGCTCTAAGGGACTCAGTATCCATTCCGACAGGTGATTGGTTGAGAGCGTCGAGAAGGTGAATCTGGCTTTGGACGAGGGTTGTATAGATTTGCTCCATCTGAGCAACAAGATTTGATCCAGCGGCTAGACGAACCAAGTATCGCTCTCGCTCGGCTGCGTCATCGAGTGTTGAGGAGTCGAGCAGAATCCGAATTTTCTCTTCGTGGGTTAGGAGAAGCTGATTGTCCCAAGTCTGCATCAGTTCTCTTCCCGATTGTTCGTTCGACCCAGCTTGCAGAGAAGGGTTCTCGGGTCCGAACTCAATTCCAGACTTAGTCGCACTCCGGGTTCGCGAAAGGAGCTGCGACAGCACAACTCGGAAGAAGATGGCGAGAAAGCCAGTGACTAGAAGCACCACGAAGGGCCACTTCAGGATTTCGATTAGCTTGAGCGTCGCGTCTGTCACTTCGAAGCTCCAGGGTTCGTCCCATGACGCATAACGGCTACGCCCATAACCTGCAGGCTTCGCCAGTGGAAGGTGAGTCGAGAGGATACCGTTCCGGAGCCAGGCAGCTAGAGCGGACTTCTCGCGGTCACGCGAGATGAGGCCGCGGAGCCCACTCCTACCCCGGCAAACGGCCTGTCTGGTTCAGCGGCTTGTTATGCGGCGGGCCGATCACTCGTCCTCAGAGAGCCACGCGGTCGCCTTAGCCCCGGTCTTCCGCAAGGCCGACTCAAGAGCCAACGTTTCCGCTCTACGAATCGTCTCTTGGAAATTGGCGTCACTCTCATTTGGAGAGACTTCGAATCCTTCAAGCAACTCAGCGGCGAATGGCACGATTCCGGTTCGGACATCCAGCAGGGCTGATTCTACGCGGCATGTCGCCTTGGCGTTCGCCGCTCTGAAGAAGCGGGCTCGCCGGAAGATCTCGCATTCAGTCTCGTAGACGAGAACACCATCGGCCTGAAATCGTGCCGCCGCCTCTCGCAGATGGCCGACAGAGGGAACTTCCGGCAGCAGAAATGTCGGTAGGAATGCGGCGGTCCTCACTCTACGCGACGAAGCGACAGAGGAGAGAAGCTCACCTGCGAGCTGCTGACGTGTGTCGGCGTCCAGAATCGATCCCCAACCCCAGAATCTGGCTGCGCTTGAGTGGCGCAAGTGAACGACCGCAAGTTTGATCGATTGCGGAAGCTGAGCTCGAGAGTTGAGGACGGAGCTGATTTGCTCGTCAGATAGAACGGCCGCGTCACCGGGGAAGAGAGAGACTCGCGTCTCTAGATCGTCGGCTGGCTGAAATACTCCGATCGAATCGGGTGGAACAGTCGACGCGGCACAGCCGAACCCGAGAAACGAGAGCAGAACGATCAGAGACTTCATTTCTAGCACCTCGCGTCGTAGGCCTGCCGCATAACGGCTACGCCCATAACCTGCAGGCTTCGCCAATTGAAGGTGAGTCGAGAGGATACAGTCTCAGAGCCAGGCAGCTAGAGCGGCCTTCTCGCGCCTGCGCGAGATGAGGTCGCGGATTCCACTCCCAACTCGACAAACGGCCTGTCTGGTTCAGGGGCTTGTTATGCGGCGTCGGAGTACCGAACGAGATATCGGCGGGCAAGCTTGCGAATCCAAGGCTGTTCGTGTTTCGAGAGGCGCCAGATTTCGCTCACATAGTCTGGAGATCGCATTTTCAACAGAGCATCGATCACGTGGCCGTCGACGTTCGGGTCCGTAAGGAAGGGGGCGATTCGATTCGCGAGCGGCTGGGCGTCCACGAAGCCCAGCGCCATAAGCCACGATTGCCTTCCTCGACGAAGCGGTTCGTGTGTCGCCACGGCGAGCATCTCCTGCTGGAGCTGCTGGTCCCGTTTCCAGTTCCGGCGACCAATCAGGGTTTGGCGGGCGGTCTCGCCGTTTGCCCACCCCTTTCGTTCAAAGGGATACCAATCGGGAACTCCGGCACTCTCAAGTATGGGAAGGTCCGGAGGGCGCTCGGCGGGCGCGAGCCGAATAGTTTTCCGGCAAAGCGCGATCAGCTCATCTTTCCGTTCGAGAGCATCGGACATAGCTAGAGATGCCGCATAACGGCTACGCCCCTAACCTGCAGGCTCGCCGAGTGAAGGTGAGTCGAGAAGATACCGCTTCGGAGCCAGACAGCACGAGCCGCCTGCTTCAATACTGAAAGGCTTCCCAGAAAGCAGGCGGCGGATCCCCGTTCCGAACTCGGCAGGAGACTGTCCGGTTCAGGGGCTTGTTATGCGGCGCGGAGGGACCGGGTAGGGATCAGCTCTCTGGATCTCCGTGAGCGTGTCTTGGATATCTGCCCATCGTGCATGTGCACGAGGGTCGCTCATTCCAAGTGCGAACCCGAAACCAACTAGTTCGCCTTCCAGCGAGCGCGTAAAGACATACCCCTTGCCATAGTAGGCATAGTCAACCGCGTAGCAGATCTCAGACAAAACAACTCCAGAGTTGTTGTCGTTCGTATCTGACCGCCAGGAGAAGTAGTAGCCATCCTCCGGCTGGGGTCCGAGACGCTCGGGGTTCTGGACTGGACCTAGGTCGCGGAGAACAGCCTCTACCAGTTTCGTGTCGTACTTGCGCTTCGCTTCTAAAAACGATCTCTGCGCTTCCGGCGCGTCGGACGGAAGGGGAGTAGCACTCGCGACGGCATCCGAGATACGCCCCCGAGAGATTAAATCTACGAACTCGTCGTGCTTCTCAAGCTCGACTTCGGAGGGCAGCTCGAAGGCAGCCGCTCGCACTACGAGCGAGAAAGCAAAGACGGTCATCAGGAGACATCTAGCTAGCTTCACCACTTCGTCCCATGCCGCATAACGGATCCGTCGATAACCGGCGGGGTCCGCTCAAAAGGTTGAATCGAGAACATACAGCTCGTCGCCAGACAGCACGAGCCGACTTTTCTCGGCGTAGCCGAGAATCGAGGCGGCGGACTCTCTTTCGAGACTCGACAGACGCCCCGTCCGGTTCAGCGACTTGTTATACGGCGTGAGCGCCCGGGCAAGCGGTCGGAACTTCGGCGAAGCCTACGTCCTCAACGGGGCCGGCCGACAACCTGGCCCCTTCCTTCAAAGCCATCTTGCTCCCGGCTGCCCGGGTTCGGCGTCCCAAAGCATCCGGCCAGACGATCGGGCGCGACGCTTGGACTCAAGGACCTCAAAGCAGAAGCAAGCGGTATCGCAGCTCCGGAAGCAACCCGACCGGAAACGGTTGGATAGGGCCGCTCTTCAGCTCGACCATTTGCAGGCCTAGAATCCGCGCAACTTCCGCCTGAAGAGAGTCAACGGAACCGAACGGCTTCAGGCGGTCATGCCGTATAACGGATCAGCCCATAACCTGCAGACTTCGCATGGAGCGGACCGATCGAGGTACAGCGATCGTAGCCAATCGGCACGAGCGGCCTTGGACGCGAAGCGTCAGGAGGCCGCGGAGCCCTGCTCCCAGCTCGGCAAACTGTCTGTCAGGTTCAGGGGCTTGTTATGCGGCGGACGATTGGCACGATTCGTCCTCTACGGACGCCCGGAAGAGAGTCTTTCAGCCTCGATTCGAAGGCGCCGGAAGAACTCCCCCTGGGCCTGCTCGCTGGCAACGGATAACTCGTCGACGAACCACTTTGTCCACGCGGGAATCGCATGGCCCCCGACTTTCCGGTCCTTTCTTCCCAGTGGAGATCTCCAGTGAGCAACGAGCGCGCGCAGTTCAGCGTCGGAGAATTGGTCGTAGTAGAGCTCCGTCAGCTTTTGCATGGCTCTCTCGGCGGACATCGCCTCGCCGATCGTCGATTCCATACGTTCGAACTCACGCTCGAAAACGTCGCGCAGGAGCGCATCGGCAATCGGAAATTCAACTCTGAGCTGGTCTAGAGCCTGATCGCCTGACCTTCTACGCGCGTCCGCCGAGAGCTGGAGGCTGTACTCGAGTTGGCCACGAACGCCCGTTAGCTCAATCAGCTCAGCGATAAGCTCGTCCCGGGATTGCGAGTTCGTAGCCGCCGGGGTCGCGCACGACACCAGGATCAAGGCAAGAGCAGGGAAGGAATAGGCACGCATCGTCGTCGTCTGCCGCATAACGGATCAGCCGCTAACCGGCGGGGATCGCCGACGTCGACCGGTCGAGAGGATCAAAGTCTACGCCAGATAAGGAAAGCCGCGCTTTCCGTTCGATTGAGAACGGAGTCTGCGCGGCGGAGTTCGCTCGAGACTCGTCAAACGCCCTGTCCGGTTCAGCGGCTTGTTATACGGCGCTCCGGCGCCGCCTACGATCCAAGTCGCCGGATTGGCAGCGGCACCATTCGGAGCGAACCCAACGGGAGCTCGGCAGGCGGCCTCGTACGGCGAGGTCAGCCAGATGGAAGTCCGCGACCGGCAGAGCCACGATCGCGATCTCGCGCGGACTTCGCCGAAGAAGCCAGCCGGCTCGCAAAGCTAGACGTCGGAACCGCGGAGCGACCTAGTCCTCGACCGGTTCCCTCTCGGAAGCAAGCGCCGCCTATCGCCGGTCGGCAACAGGCATCAGCGACCCGATCCACCCGGGCTCAACCCTAATCCAAACCGTTGTGGGGGAGCGCCGTATAACGGCTACGCCCATAACCTGCAGGCATCGCCAGTTGAAGGTAAGTCGAGAAGATACCGCCTCGGAGCCGGGCAGCTAGAGCGGCCTTCTCGCGCCTCGCGCGAGATGAGGCCGCGGAGCCCACTCCTAACTCGCCAAACGGCCTGTCTGGTTCAGGGGCTTGTTATGCAGCGCATGGCTTTGCAGTCGCAATAGCCATCCGAATCGGCTCGTGGAGATTCGCGAGCTTCCATTGGAGATAGAACCGAGGCCACTCCGGATCATCCACTCTTCGGTCGTCTCCGAATGCGGACCGGGCTGAATTCCACGGACTTGAATCGCTAAAGAGGGACTGCTCGCACCTTGTATCGTAGAGAGCATGGAACATTCCCGCCTTCGAGAATACTAGGTAGCGGTCCGAGAGGATCTCAAGACTCGCGTCCCCGTCGTGGTCGCCACCTTCTTCGTAGGTCTCAATTATCGCGCCATTACCGAAGCCACTCTTCACTGGGGTAGACAAGAATGCAGCCTCGCTAGGAAATCGATAGATATGCCAAGATGGGTCGTAATCACCGGCCGGATACTCGGCGAAGAGGGCAAACCATTCACCGTTTGGCCCTTCGACTGTCACGAGGAGGTCAGGGGCGCGCGTGGCCGACCATGCAAATATCGCCGCGGCCGAGAGTCCGCACGCGGCTACGCCGATCAAGATACCGAGAAGTATTTTCGGCACTGCACCTCTAGTGCTGCATAACGGCTACGCCGATAACCTGCGCGGGCCGCCAAAAGGGTTGAGTCGAGAGCATACCGCTTCGAAGCCAGACAGCTAAGCCGACCTTTCTCGGCCTCGCCGAGAATTTGGGCGGCGTTCTCCCGCTCCACCCCCGGCAGACGCCGCGTCTGGTTCAGCGGCTTGTTATGCGGCGGGCGTCGGTCGCATCGATTCAAGCCACTTATTGGGAACGCCATCCGCTAGGTCACGAATGCGGTCCTCCACATGATTGGGGTCCCAGACGGCGGCACACTCAAGTCCCTCGCACTCTTCACGAGATACGGACCAGTTTCGGTCGCCATTCCAGAGGGAGAACTTCGTGGGGTCCAAGGCGTCCTGACTGAACCGGTCTACAGAGACCGAGAGCTCGGGACCAATTGGCATCTTTCCCACCTTTGGCCACCGGCCGAGGTTGAATGCGCTTTTGTGGATCCAGACACGAAAGGAGACTTCGCAGTCTTCCAGTCCCTGCGGGAGCTCAGGCTCATTCGTGACGGCTGCAAAAACCGCGAGCTCAGGACATGCGAGCATCTGCGCCCAACCGAATCTCCCATCCGGTAGTGGGATGCGAAGAACCGCGCCGTCGCTCCATCGTTGCCGCTTCTGCACAAGCCTGCCGCATAACGGATCCGTCCATAAGCTGCGCGGTCCGCTCAAAAGGTTGAGTCGAGAGGATACCGCCTCGTCGCCAGACAGCTAGAGCGGCCTTCTCGGCGCGAGCCGAGATGAGGCCGCGGATCCCCATTCGAGCCTCAATAAACGCCGCGTCTGCTTCAGGGACTTGTTATGCGGCGCGCCGACGCCACAAGGAGTCCAAGTCGTAGGATTGGCCGACGAGCTTTGCAGAGGCAGGCAGTTCTCATGAGCGGGCGGAAGGCAGAGGCGCAGGGAGACGCGAGCGCGAACGGAACTCGCCGCCGGTTCTACCTTGAGCTGGGTTTCGATCACCATCTGGTTCGTCGAGCGAAGCTTTAGCCTCGCCGATATCGAGCGGAGACGGGCTTCAGATCGAGCCCCGCTCGACGTAGATCAGACTCGCAATCCGAGTGAGCTTCCTTCGAGGCCAATCGGCTCCCCTTCGAGCTTCGACCGATCAATTTCTGAACCGATATCTCGGGTGGGCCGCATAACGGATCCGTCCATAAGCTGCGCGGTCCGCTCAAAAGGTTGAGTCGAGAGGATACCGCCTCGTCGCCAGACAG
>Ga0316208_1003305_pt1 | contig 11800 bp, 28 predicted proteins | sample 3monopyrite_MG_FD_204944 | JGI IMG/M metagenome (GOLD analysis project Ga0316208, IMG submission 204944) | Microbial mat bacterial communities from mineral coupon in-situ incubated in ocean water Damariscotta River, Maine, United States -... | ecosystem: Environmental > Aquatic > Marine >... | reverse complement strand
AGCCCGTGTTGGTCGCGGCGCTCTGGTAGCCCGTGTTGGTCGCGGCGCTCCCGTCGCCCATGTTGGTCGCGGCGCTCCGGTTGCCCGTGTTGGTCGCGGCGCTCCCGTCGCCCGTGTTGGTCGCGGCGCTCCCGTTGCCCGTGTTGGTCGCGGCGCTCCCGTCGCCCGTGTTGGTCGCGGCGCTCAGGTCGCCCATGTTGGTCGCGGCGCTCCGGTTGCCCGACTCTTTCTTTGTGCCTTTCGCCATCGCGACGATTTGCTTGACTGCGCGGTCGATGAAATCAGGCATGGACAACTCGGCCACGACTGTAATTTTTGCGGCGGCAATCTTGCTATCTCTGGAGCCGTTGCGGTCAAGCTTACCCTCAAGCAAAACCTCGGCAAAACGCGACTCTGCGGGGCCGTAGTAGCCCAAAACGTCGATAGCGGTTTCGCAGGCGTGAAAGCCGGATCGGCATTGTTCTACGGGTCCGTCCGTCTCGTATGTCTGTCCGACCTCGTATTGGTGGCCACGACATGTCCAGTCGTTGTTGAAGCCTTTGAATGCGGTGATCGCGCTCATCTCGTTCTCTCCCAAACTTGGCCCGTGGGCCGTTGCTGAAACCTATAAGCGCATATCCGAAACCGAAACGCAACACAAAAGTTTACTTGCGGGGCGCGGATGTTTGGTGTAACGTCTTTTCATGAGTGATGAAAACGGATCAAAACTGCTACGGCAGTGGATAGACGGGACGGGCCGCAAGGTTGCATGGGTGGCTAAGGCCATCCCGGCCAACCGGTCCCTTGTGCATCAATGGCTAAACGGGAATCACACCCCGCGCCAGATTTACCGGCACCGGATTGAAGCGGTGACTGGCGGCGCGGTTCCAGTTGATAGTTGGGATGTGGACCAATGACTAGGATGCGCGAAGAACTGGCGTTTACGCTATGGAAAAACGAAGCCCAACGTGCTGCGCCAAATGTGGCAAGAAGCCGTGATATGCCTGCGTTTCGTGATCAATCAGATGAGACCCGAGACCGTTGGCTAAACCATGCCGACGCCATCATCGCCGCACTACCGGGGATGGTAAAGCCGCTGGAGTGGGGGACTGATTATCTGGAGGAATTGGCCGAAACGTCTGCATACAGTCCGTTTGGCCGGTATTTCGCAAACGGCAATGCGTGGTGGGGGCCAGGTGTCATTATTTCTACTGGATCAGGACAGCGCAGCGTTTCTGAGCAACTTGCAGAGGCGGATATGAAAAGGCGTTGTGTGGCCGCGTTTGGTCTGCCGGAACAGGAGCTAACAGAATGAAAGCCCCCATCTCCCGCCCTGACGGCCACCCTAGCAATGTGCTGCCGGGGATATTTCTCGGCACGGCGGCGGAGCACCTTGAGGCGGTCGAGCGGCGGATAGCAGACGCCCGCGCGAAGCATCGCCCAGTTGCCGATCTGCTCAAGCGACAAATGAAGCTGAAAGCGCGGTGCGCCGCTTTGGGCGCGCAATTCACAGAAAAATAGGCTGGCGGAACTTCAACCCACGCCAGCCCAATCACCGGCCATTGGAGGACCGACAACATGACAAATGTAGCAAAGATGACAGACGAAACGCAAGGAGCGCAATTGCCCGCCGACCCGATGGTCAGCATGATCGAACGCATCGCAATGACGCCCGATCTGCCTATCGAACGGCTGGAACGGATGCTCGACATGAAAGAGCGCATGGACAAGCAAGCCGCGCAGGCGCAACACGCCGCCGCGTTCGCCATGGCATCGGCCAGTTTCCCCGCCATCCCGCTGAACGGGGTTGGGCATAACAGCAAGCGCTACGCCACGCTCAAGGATATCATCGCCAAGACACGCCCCATTCTCTCGGAGAACGGCTTGGCGCTCAACTTCGCGGTGGACACCGGCGAGACAATCCGGGTCACGGCCCGCCTGTCGCATGTTTCAGGTCATATCGAGACCGTCAGCATAGACCTTCCGCGCGATTCCAGCGGAAGCAAGAATGCGGTGCAAGCGGTCGGGTCATCCCAGACCTACGGGCAACGCTACACTGCGCAGGCAATCCTTGGCCTTTCATTGGGCGAGGATACCGAGGACGATGGGCGCGCGACTGGCCAGCCGGAAAAGCCCGAGCCGCGCAAGCAATACTCGTGGGCCGCAACGGTTACGCAAGACATGCCTGATGACAGCACCCCGCGCGAAAAGGCGGAGGCCATCGCCGCTGCGCTTTGCGCCCAGTTCAAACGCATGAAGGGCGAACGCCAGATTTCCAACGAATGGGATCGCCGCGCGGCGATCATTGCGGAACTGGAAGCGAAACACTCGGACCTTTGGGCCAATGTTATCGACGCCTACGAACTCCGATTAATGGAGATCAAAGAGCAATGACAGATTGGCCCGCAGAAAAGGACCGGATTGCGGCCAGCATGAAGCGTTGCAAGACGATCCAGCAGCTTCACGGCGTATGGATCGCAGAGGTGCCCGCCATCCGCGCCCTGGGCGACGGCGACAAAGCGTTGTGGCATCAGGTGGTGAACTTGAAAGAATATCTGAAATCAAAGCTGGTTGATGATCCGGCCATGCAGGCCCCGCAGATGGGTGGCGAATGATGGTGGGACAGACTGTAATCATTCGAGGCCCTGCACACCGCGCTCTGGCGCACAAGCTGGTTGACTGCGCGCCGCCTGACGCCGTTGTCAACGTGCGCGAGGCGACCCGGAATAAAGACCAAAACGCCCGTTTCTGGGCAATGCTTAGTGACGTTTCCCGCGCCAAGCCTGATGGACGCAAGCATACGCCGGAAGTCTGGAAGGCGCTGTTCATGAATGCTCTAGGCTATGAAACCCGATTTGAAATGGGGTTAAACGGTGAGCCTTTTCCGGTTGGGTTCCGTTCGTCGCGCCTGTCGGTTCGGCAAATGGCTGACCTTATCACATTCGTAGCGGAATACGGCGACAGGCATGGCGTCAATTGGTCAGAGCCAAATCCATATGAGGGCGCGGCATGAACCTGGCAGGCAAACCCCCTATGGGTCTCAAGGAAGCGCCACAGCCCCGCGACAAGGCCCGTCTGGCGGCTGTGGCGGCGATGCCCTGCGTGATCTGCCATGAGTGGCGGTTGCCGCAACATAGCCCGACGCAGGTGCATCACTGCATCCACGGTCGATATTCCACGGCGCGCGCGCCCGACAGCATGACCCTACCTCTGTGTGAAGGTTGTCATCTTGGCCTGATGGACACCAGCAAGATTGCACTCCACGCGGAGCCGAAACTCTGGCGCGAGAAATATGGCAAAGACACCGATTGGCTGCCATGGGTTGAGGAGCGATTGCATGGGTAAAAGATCGTCGTTTAAGCGCGTCGAGCGTGATTTTTATCCCACGCCACGCGATGCCGTTTTGCCGCTGATTCCGCACCTTCCGGTAGACATGACGTATTGGGAGCCGTGCGCAGGGGATGGGGCGTTGATAGATACCTTGGACGAGTTCTATCCAGGCTGTTGTTGGGCGGCATCCGACATTGAACCACGTCGCTCAGATATGGGGAAGATGGACGCAATGGAATCTCGCGAATGCGAGGTTGCCGGTTGCGACCTGATCATTACAAATCCACCGTGGAACCGCAAAATCCTGCACCCAATGATTGAGCATTTCTCAGCTATGCGTCCGACGTGGCTGCTTTTCGATGCCTCGTGGGCTTTTACGAAGCAATCAGCACCATTTATGCCGAGCTGTCACAGGATAGTTTCCGTTGGTCGAGTTAAATGGTTTCCTGAGTCAAAGATGACTGGGAAAGATGATTGTGCGTGGTATATGTTTGACGCATCATACAAAACAGAAAGTGTCGAATTTTATGGCCGTTGATAGGAAATCGTCAGAATATTTCGCTTCCCATTACGAAAAGTACGGGAAGGCTTGGTATGAAAACAACAAAGAAAAGCAACGTGATACTCAGAGGAAATATAGAGAAAGACACCCAGAAAGAGGTTTATGGAGGAATGCGCGATTAAGGGCGAAAAAAGTGGGGATGGAATTTACGATTACACCGGATGATATAATAATCCCACAGGGTTGCCCTGTTTTTGGTGAGCCGTTTGAAACTGGCGGAATGAAGGCCGCTTCATTGGACCGAATTGACAACTCAAGAGGGTACACGCCGGATAACATCCAAGTAATTAGCCGAAGGGCTAACACTATGAAGGGAGACAGCACGCCAGAGGAAATGAAGCGTTTTGCTGATTGGGTGACGAAGTGATGCACACCAAGCAATCCGTCCCATTTCAGCCATACCTGCGCAAGATCGTCAGTGTGGGCCGCGTGAAGTGGATTCCCGATAGCAAGATGACGGGCAAGGATAATTGCCAATGGCACCTGTTTGATCAAACTGGCGCGTTTACTGGACAAACGCAATTCTTTGGCCGAGCATAGCAAGCGGAAGGAATGGCATGACTCCATATACACAAGCATATAAGGTTCCTGTCAATTCGCAGGAATGGCGGAATCTCGTCAACATGCGCCTGGCAGAAGGTTACGGCGTTGAGGATATCGCGCTATGGCTGCAATGCAACGTGTCGCGTGTTCGCTCACATGTTCAAACTCTCCGCGATAATGGAACCCTTGCTATGTGGTGGTCGCGAGAATGAAACTCACCATCAAACTACCATGGCCACCGAAGGAATGCAGCCCAAACGCGCGTGGCCATTGGTCCAAGCGCGCGAAGGCGGCAAAGGCATACCGCAATGAATGCGCGTATGAGGCCCTAGCGTGGGGTGCGCACAAGCTAAACCTGCCAGACGGGCCTATCGGGTTGGAATTGGCGTTCTACCCGCCAGATAGGCGCAAGAGGGATGACGACAACATCATAGCCAGCTTCAAGGCTGGACGGGATGGCTTAGCCGACGCCCTGCATGTTGATGACAACCGGTTCGCGGCGACGTATCGGGTAGACAAGCAGACGGGCGGATTCGTGGTCGTGACCATTAGTTCGCCGTCATAGGAGCAACGACATGACTTTCTTCATGGGAATGACTGAAATGCGCATCACCTTTGAATGGGGCCTATATACTTAACTAGCCGCGCTGGCTTGGCTGGCGTCTCTTTGCGTTTCTCGTTTGTTCGCATATATAGACAATGAAGGAGCTACCGTGTCAGCGCAAATCATTGCAGATGATGTTCTGAAGCTTGCAAAGCGAAAGGGTCTGTCCCTTACGCCCATGCAACTGATGAAACTCGTCTATATCTCATACGGGTGGTATCTCGCGATGCACAACGCGAAACTGTTCAATGACCGAATTGAAGCATGGAAGTATGGCCCGGTTATTCCCAACCTGTATCATGCGACAAAGCGGTTTGGCGGTGACCTCATCCCCCAGAATTTGATCGCTGATAGCGCCCTTAGCTTCCCGCAACTTGAAGAATTTCTCGGCAGTGTTGTTGACAACTATGGTGCTTACTCCGGGATTGCGCTTTCAAACTTAACGCACCGTGAGGGAACGCCATGGCAGCGGGCATACCTGCCAAATGTGTTGGGTATCGAGATACCGGATAAATACATTCGCGATCATTATTTGCAGGGGTTAAATGCAGGATCAACCACCGGGGCCTCCACCTGATTGGGCGGAGGGTGAAGAATGGCAAAATGACCCAGTGGCCAAGGCTGAAAAGTCTCAATGGCCAGATCAGGAGTCGCTACAGGGAACCAAAGACGAAAACACGCTTCGACTCTTGCGAAACTCTGGCCGATGAGCCTTAGTGAGCTTTCCTGCGGCGAATGCGCGACCTACTGCCTTGCAAACATCCACCAATACTTCGGCCTCATAGCCATGAGCTGGATCCGGGCCGTCAGGGTTGAAAATGATCGGATTTTCAATGCGTTACCACAGCGCGCGGTCGATTTCGGATCCAAGCTTTTTGCCGCCAAGCGTTTTCATGAAAGCATTCCCACCTTCGGACTTAAGCCCAAGGGCACGGGCCATGGACAAGACTTTGCAACTTTGCAATTGACTAAGTGTAGAAGCATGGCCTAGAAATAAGACGACGGCGCGAACTGTTAAGCTGCGCGCCGTCTGTGATGATACGAACTTTGGAAGGGTTCGTTGTATCATCGACGCAAATATACCGCTAAAGCGGGCGCATTGCAAGAACCCTCCTGACTTTTGACACCTTCAAAGCAAGGTGGTGTGCCTTTTCCGCATGGGGCCAAATCATGCGGATACTTCGGGCGTCTTTACCCGCGCGACCTATGGGGCGCTAAGGGGTTTCCGCGCCGCCAAGCTGGTCTCATTGCTGACTTGGCAGATACACGCACATAGGTTGACAGTGCCGACAGCTTCTTTGTCGGGGTCGGGTGTGGCGAGCCTTAATATCGCAGCGTGTGGATACGGGGTTAAAGATGACAGGAAGGCCGCTTTGTTCCTTATAGGGTCAACCTGAGCGGAAAGCGGAACTATGTCTAAGCGTCTGAAACTGTTACAAAAATCGTGATTTGACAAAGTTTAAAACGCGCGGCATTGTAGAACAAATAACAATGCAGGGGTGATCTATGATTGGCAGTAGATTGAGGGTTGCGCGCGCAAATGCACGGATGACGTTGCGCGACGTTGCGCGCGAGTGTGGATGCACACCGCAGGCCGTTAAGAAGTGGGAGGACGATTCTGCCATGCCAAACAGCACGAAATTTATTGCGCTGTGTCGTGCGTTAGGTGTTTCGAGCGAGTGGATTATCGACCAGACACCGCTTGACTTTCAAAGCACAGAAACCGCGCCGCAAGGACGTCATGCGAAATACTGGGTGAGAGAGGCAATTGCGGAGCTAAGGGAGGGTGGGTTTCTGTGAGCGATATTGAAACCCCGGCACAAATGCTGTGCCACTATGCAGACGCCGACGCGGTTGACAGCTTCATAGCATACCGCAAAAAACACAAGCGGGCGACGCTTACAGAGCGCGGCGCGGCTCTACTGGCGAAAACCCTGGCAATGATCAACGCAGACGGCGGTGACGCGACAGAAGCGCTGGATATAGCGCAAGAACGCGGGTGGCAGACAATCAAAGCGGAATGGTATTGGAGGGATAAAAATGGCAACGGACATCACGGCCCGAAAGCTGGCGTCGCCAACACCGGAGATCAGCAAGGATATGCAGCCGCAGGATTTGCTAGAACACCGTCAGGGGATTGTTTCTGAGGTTCGTGTTGTTGTCTTTGCTGGATATGTTCCAACGGAATCTCCTGAAATTGTCACAGCTTATCTGGCATGGTGGGCGGATGAATTGCAGGATTGGACGCGTGAGCAAGTTGTTTGGGGGCTGCGTAAGTTCAAGCGCGACACGCCGGGCAAGCGGCCAGAACCTGGGCACATCTTAGCAATTTTGAAACAACAGCGCGGCGCGATGGAAGTTGAGCGAAGCAAGGCAAACCCATCACCTGCTGACGAACCACGCAAACCCATGACGCCTGAACAGATCGAGCGAATGGCGGAGGCTGGAAACCGCGCGGCAGCCGCGATGCGGGAGCGGGCGCAATGACATCCAATATCAATCGCACAGCCAAGGACATCATCGCCCAAACGGCAGACCGATACGGCACCAAGCCGTCCGTCATACTAGGCCGCAACAGCGCGCGCGTGGCATCGGTTCCACGGCAGGCCGCAATGGCCGCAGTTCAACGTAACCTTGGCTATTCGCTTCCGCGTATCGGGCGGATTTTTAAGCGGCACCACACAACAATTTTACATGGCATTCGCGCCCATAAAGCGCGTCAACAGAAGGAGAACGAGAAATGAAATTCAGTATGTTTGAGAAAGCTGGTATCGGCGCAACAACTTTGTTGTTTGGCGTTGTCGTCGCTTTTATTGTTGGGTGGGTGCTTAATGCCATAAAGATAATCACCATTTTTTCGGGCGGATTTTCTGGCAACGAGATGGAAATAATTATTCGCACAGCTGGTGTGATATTCATCCCATTCGGCGGCGTCGTGGGGTGGTTCTAATGGCCGGTTCGGTTAATAAGGTTATAATTATTGGGAATCTCGGGCGTGACCCAGAGGTTAGAACGTTTCAGAACGGTGGAAAAGTCGCAAACCTGCGCATTGCCTGCACTGAGAAATGGAAAGACAAAGACGGCAACAGACAGGAAAAAACCGAGTGGATACCAGTCGCAATTTTTCAGGAAGGGCTGATCCGCGTGGCAGAGCAATATCTGCGCAAGGGTTCCAAGGTCTACGTTTCCGGCAAGTTCACTACCCGCAAATGGCAAGACCAATCCGGTGCCGACCGGTATAGCACCGAAGTTGTGCTGCAGGGGTTTGGCGGCACGCTGGTGATGCTGGACGGCAAGCAGGACGGCAACCGTGACACCGGAGCGCAGCAATCCAGCGGTGGATATGGTGGTGGGGATATGGGTGACGACCAAAATATTCCATTTTAAGGAGGAAAGACAATGATCGAAGAAATTCAGGCACTGTTGCCAATAATCGAAAACATCACCAGCGGCGCAATGTGGGCGTTCATCGCATACATGGCCGTCAAGGTTGTCACTGTTCTGGGCGTTCCTATCGTTATCTTTTGGGGAATCCAGCGCGCGCTACGTGTTGGGCTGGAATTTTGGAAGGAAAAGGACGAGGGACACGGACGAAAAATTGACCTGTATGATCTGCGGTATAAACATAGGGCCTTATCCGACGCCCCTGAATTTTTGGGCAGCGTAGCGGTATTATCTGAATTCCTTAAATGGGCGCGGCGTGACGGTGAGACATACCTCCAAGATGCCGACCTTCAAGACATCATGAACGGAACACACAGGAGGTCATAGCTATGGGATGGCGACCGATATCTACAGCACCGCAGGATAAGGATGTTTTGTTGCGTGGGGAGTGGCTGTCGGGCAAAAGAAGCTACCTCGTTGGACGCTATCTTGTCACTCGCTGGCATTTTGTCGGCCAGGGCCAGCCAACCCACTGGAAACCATTGGATGCCACACCATGACAACCACAGGGATGCCAACCGAAACCCGGCTATTCGCAAAGATGACCCGCGATGCGTGGGAAATCAAAAAACGCAGCAACGACATCGCCAAAGTTGAGCGTGAAAACATGCGCATCAATTCTGAGTATGTTCTAAGCATCCTCACGGCAGATTGGCGCAGCACTTACGAGATAGCAAACCGGGTAGGGTCAACGCGCCGCGACGCTCTCATTCGGCTTTACCTTCTTGCTGACATGGGACTTGCCGATCGCAGGAAGCGCAAGGGCAGCAAGGCAATGGAGTGGAGGAAGAAATGACCGATTACAACGATGGCGAGTGGCACGGATGGAACGGCGGCGATTGCCCTGTTCACAAGAAAAGCAAGGTTGAGTGCGTATATACTGACAACCAGCGATCAATAACACGTCAGGCCATCGCCTTTGTATGGAGCGCGACTAGCCTATACAGGCCAGTGGCATTCCGGGTCATCAAAGAACACCGTGAGCCGCGCGAGTGGTGGTTGACCGGCGGATGTGGTTTTGATGTCTGGAGCACCGAAGAAGATGCGATTGCCGCTGATCACGGACCGCTAATCCACGTCCGGGAGGTGATTGAATGACCAAAGCAAAAGCACTGAAAGCCCTTATAGCGGAGGAAGAAATGACAGAGCCAATGGCCCGCGCAATAGCACAGGGCGCAGAGATCAACAGGCTTCTAAGCGAGGTGGAGCGATTGCAGAGCGTCATTCGCGGGCTGGAAAAGGGTATGACCGCGAAGAACCTGGAACTGCGCAAATATCGGATAGCGGCAAGGAATAGCAACGCGAGGGCAGAATGACAAAACACAGGCCGCGCGACAAAAAAACCCAGAATTGAGGTTGGTGCGATGATTCTTGATATAAGCTATTTCAAACGGCCAAAGATGGCTTTGCACCAGAATTACGCCGAGGTGACTGAAATGGCAGAGCGGTGCTTAAGCCCACGTAAGGCGCGCGATTACGCCTTTTGGCTTTATAGGGCAGGCCAAGCATATTCGCTCTCGGATGGAAGCGAATATGTAAGGACAAACGAAAGAGCCGCGAGGCGATTAATCTGGTGCTAACAAACATCCCAACGCAATAAAAACGAGGTGTCCAAATGGCCATTAGCCTAATCGAGAAGAAAGCAGATCCAGGAGTTGTTGAGGCAATACGCGAAGTCTTGGAAATGGCGGAACGCGGCGAAGTTGCAGACGTGGCGATCTTTGCAACGGTAAATGATGTCGATGGCCTTGGCACATTCCGCACCTCGTCGTTCTCCGACAGGTGGCGGCTCTTGGCTGCATTGGAATATTTGAGGTCCGGGGTTCATAAGGCTTAACAACAGAAAAAGGGCAGGGCATGGGCAAGGCATACACCAAGGGCGCAAAGCGTCGGGCGAAAAAGCTGGCTGGCGTCGCGGATATTGCCGAGACGCCAAAGCGCGAAGCAAACGGATGCTTTGCAAACCGCATCAGGCAACAGACAGACGACCCGCAAAAAACAGCGCTACAAGCCCGCGTGAGGCAGTCCGGCGGTGAGGACACCAAAGAGGGCAGAAGCGCCGTAAGCGCCCCGCATATGGGATGCCAGATGGGATTAGTGATGGATCACGCCATTGCCGGGGACGTCAAGCGCGATACAATCACTGCATTGTGGCGCACGTTCTCTGATTGGCGCATGGTCGAGGCATCATTTAAGTGGCGGTATCTCGGCCAGAGTGAATACGCCAAGACCGCATCAATCCAGATGATGCCGGAGAGGTTCGAGGCGGATGCGTCGCATACCGTCGATCTTCGCAGCGAGGAAGAAAAGGATCAGGCCGCAATCAGCGTATGGAAGCACTGGCAGGGCCTGTTAGGACATCTTGACAGAAATATGTTGGCTGTTCTGAACGACGCCCGGCTAGATCGGGCGACGCTGTTCAGGGGCGGCAAGCCAACGCGGCGCGGTATCTACGCGCTGGAAAGCCTGAAAGCACTGCATCTGGTTGTATTATCAAAGAACGGTTGACAATTAGAGAAAACTGCCTCACAACTCGTTCATAATCGCAGAGCGAGATGCGCCCGGTCGATAGGCCCGAGCGTTTTTGATTCAAAGGGCATATTCGGGTCGCGCCCGTTTCGTAGGTCCAGCGCAGGGCTGACAGGCGGGGAAAGACCCGCACATAAAAATGCCAAACAATAAATGCCAGTGATTGGCACATTAATCACCATCCCAAGCAATAAAGGAGCCTGCCCGGTAACGCGGCGGGTAGTTTCGTATGAAGTTCAGCCAGGACGTATTCGACGCGATATGTGATGAGATCGCATCGGGCAGAAGCCTTCGGAGCATATGCAAAGACGAAGGGATGCCACATCGCGGCGCAGTCCAGAAATGGTTGCGTGAAGATGAAGCGTTGCAAATCCAGTACGCGCGCGCGAGAGAGGATCAAGCCGACACGATCTTTGACGAATGCCTGTCGATTGCGGACCAATACGACCGCGGTACTGATAACGGCGATGGCGGCGTTGACCACATTCAGCGCGCGCGGCTTCGGATCGACACGCGCAAATGGATGGCTGGCAAGATGCGGCCCAAGAAATACGGCGACAAGCTGGCCATCGGCGGTGATGATGAAATGGACCCAATCAAAACAGAGGAAACGGGGCAAGCGGCTGCAAAGCTGGCAACCCTGTTGAGCGGCATTGCAGAGCGCAGCGGAACAACTGGCAACCCTGCCGGAGAATGAGCGCGCGCAGATCTTGGCGCAGTTCACTGAAAAAGAGGCCGAGGCCCTTCTTTACGATTGGCGGGGGTTTTTGGCGAGGCCGGATCAAATCGCGCCTGATGGCGATTGGGAC
>Ga0316208_1003304_pt1 | contig 11802 bp, 11 predicted proteins | sample 3monopyrite_MG_FD_204944 | JGI IMG/M metagenome (GOLD analysis project Ga0316208, IMG submission 204944) | Microbial mat bacterial communities from mineral coupon in-situ incubated in ocean water Damariscotta River, Maine, United States -... | ecosystem: Environmental > Aquatic > Marine >... | reverse complement strand
AGGTCGAGTTTATACTATTAAACTCAACTTAAAATGATATAACCGGATTGACTGGAATATGTTACGACAACAAATCAACCAGGTCTTCATTTTGTCAGGCACAGCCTGACCTACATTCTTTCCAGCCTGACAAATGTGATTTCCAGGATAATCACTCTTTGATTTACCAGTGAACTCTGTACTTTTAATTGAAATAGCAGTGCCATTCGTGTCAGGCTGGAAAGCCTGACCTACCTTTTTTTGTTTGATACCGGCTCAGGGGCTTATAATCAGAATAATTCCCCTGATCTTCCTCTTTTAACAAAAGATAAGTTGATGATCAGCCGAAGATAGTAGATGGAGAGCCAGAAACTCTCTCCACCTGTTCGGCGTAACCGACACAGGCAAACCCCACCAGATCAAACCTCCAAGAACTGACACCAACGTGGTTTTTTAACCAGATCGAGTGAATTCACCCTGTAGAATTGTATGTGAACTTTCATTGTTCGCTGTTTAATTCTGTTGGCTAAACCAGTTGGATTGGAGGATTGATCGTGAGCAGCTTCGGCGTGACCAATTTCCCTGCGATAAGCATTGCCAGCTCAGTCGCGGGAGGCCAACAGGCCCGTCCAGGACAGGACTCCGCCAAAGCAGCGGCTGCGTCCCAGGATTTCCGCAGTAATCTCCAGGCAAAAGAAGCGAGCGCGGTCGAAGACGTTGGCGAAACATCTCTTGAGACTGATCGAGATGCAGATGGCCTCTATCTTCCGGATCAGCCAGAGAACGAAAACGAACAGCAATCACCCGAGAAACAAAAAGATTCCTCTACCTCTTCACACCGCAGTGTCGATCCCGATCAGATGATTGGTACGCATTTGGACCTGGATGCTTAGCACGCATTATTCATCAGCCGTTGGGCGTTAGCCCGTTGCCACTCACTGAATAAGCTCTCGCTTCTTCGATCTTTTGGGTTTCACTGACACAACCCTGAACTGCATCCTCGCTTTTTTCTGCAAATATCGAGTGACACTAAAGAGGTTCTTGACGTTTGGATTTCCGCTCTGACTGAGCATTCTCATAAGACTCTTGGGAGACTTGTCGACCGCTTTACCGACACTCTCAAAGCCCACAGTAGCATTGATGTAGTCGCGGAGCAGGATCTTTGCGACTTCGACTTCCCCACAAACAATAGCCTCCAGAGCTTCGGTGAGAAGCTCTTTGCGAAACTCTAAATCGCGATCAGCACGATCTTTTACCGTTTCTTTGAAATCGCGGGTGAGTGCCATTACTTTTTATTCCTCTTCTTTCGTTTGGGCTTCGTTTGGGCTTCGTCGTCGGTCTTCTTCTGCTTCTTGCGTTTCTTGTAATCCTTCCAGTATTGCTTTGCCTTGTTGATATCAGACTGCTGTCGAGACTTCGTTCCACCGCAGAAAAGAAGGATTAATTCATCACCATCCTTTGCGTAGTACAGACGATACCCCTTTTCGAAATCAATACTGCGTTCCCAGACGCCACCTCCTACTGATTTGTGGTCGCCGAAATTGCCACATTCCATCCGCACGATCGCCGTTGTGATCTTCGCTGCGGCCTTGGCACCAAGCGACAAAAACCACGTGGCGTATGGAACCTTTCCGTCTTCTGTTTCATATTGTGCGACTTTGGGCATCACTCAATGGTAACATATAGGTTACCTTCGTCAAGCGGATTTGGGAAACTTTAGCCCTTTCTATGAAGAAAGATGCACCTCAAAGACCAATCGCCCTGATAATCACTGCTTACCGCAGATCTCACGCTTTAGTGTGCTTTGCAGGCAACCGGCACTAGCGAATTGCGATTGATTTGCGCTGTGTATTGGGTGAAATGTCTGTAACCAGGATTGTTCGAGCGCTGCAAAGAAACCAGCGACCGCTTCCCTTATACAATTTCTGCTTCTGTTTCTTTTTCGTACTTGGAAATTAAATCGAAGAAAAGTTCTTCCAGATCGGTCTGGTTATGTTTTTGTTCCAGCTCTTTGATCGTTCCCTTCGCCAGAATACAGCCTTTGTGAATAATTGCGACGCGGTCACAAAGTTTTTCGACTTCGCGCATGATATGTGTCGAAAAGATAATTGACTTCCCCTGAGACCGCAGCGACTCAATCACCTCAAGCAGCTTTCTTGCGACCAGAACATCTAATCCGGAAGTCGGCTCATCGAAAATAAGAACGGGAGGATCATGAATAATCGTGCGGGCGATGGAAACTTTTTGCTGCATGCCTGTTGACATTTTCGAGCAAAGCAAATCACGGAAATCGTTCATCTGCAATGTTTCAAAAACTTCATGCAGGCGATGCTGCAACAAGTCTTCCGGCAAGCCGTACAGCCGACCGAAGTATTCGACCATTTCCCAGGCAGTCATGCGATCATAAACGCCGGTATTTCCCGACATGAAACCGATGTTCTGCCGAACTTCTGTCGGATGCGTCGCGACATCAAACCCGGCAACAATCGCTCGCCCTTCTGAAGGACGCAGTACCGTGCTGAGGATTCGCAAGCACGTTGTCTTGCCCGCTCCGTTCGGACCAAGCAAACCGTATATTTCCCCCGGCTGCACATCGAAAGAGACATCTTTGAGGGCATAAACTTTGCCTCGACGCAAATCTTCAAAATACTTGGAGAGATTTTCGACTTCAATCATAGAATCAACAAACAAGGTCAAGGGAAAATGGAAGACAAGAAACCTCTATTCATCCAGAAGGAGTCCAAAAGGAACACAGACATTCCTGTCTGTCTCGTTTGAATATGCTGTAATTAAGGCAGACAGGAATGTCTACCCCCCGTTCAATAATGGATTTTGAATGAATAGAGGTTCTCTGCAGAAAGAAAACAACAGCAATCAATGTAACGAGTACGCCTGCATTTCGGAATATGGGTCCAAAATAAAGTGACTCATTTTGTACACTCCAAAAAAATCCATCTTGGCATCTATTAAGGAATTTGATAGAAGAGTCACGCTGTTCTTTTTTGTCTGATCTGAACTGAAAACCTTGAGGAGTCACGGTTATGCTGGGTACCGAGCTGAATGTTGCTGAGTATATGTCTCGTTTTGGGGAATTAATCAACCAGTTGGATGCCTCCCGAATTTCCGGCTTGAGTGACGACATTTTCGCCGCTTATGAAGCAGGCAAGATGGTTTTTATCTGCGGCAACGGCGGGAGTGGTTCGAATTCTTCCCATTTTTGTGAAGATCTGGGAAAAAGCACACTCGATCCCAAAGATTTCGAAAAAGACGACATTAAACGACTGAAAGTGATGAGCCTGACAGATAATACGCCTTATATTCTTGCCTGGGGAAACGATGAGGGTTTTGACCGCATTTTTGTCGAGCAATTGAAGAATTTCGCCTCGCCAGGTGACCTGCTGATTGCGATCAGCGGCAGCGGAAACAGCGAAAATGTCCTCAAAGCGGTTGCCTGGGCGAATAGGCACGATTTAACGACTTGGGGCATCACCGGCTACAGCGGCGGAAAACTGAGCCAAATCGCCCAAAATGAATTTCATGTCCCGTTGGACGATATGGGAATGGTTGAATCGGTTCACATGCTCGCCTTTCACTGGGTGCTTAACGATGTCCATGCTCGCATAAACTGTGTGGGACGTTATAGTTCCGGCGATCAACCTCAAAGAAAAACGGCTTGAATACTTCTTAAAGCCTCGCATTTCGGCAATGAAATTCAGCCGTCAATCATTATTCTGTAAAAATATTGAAATCGTTGGAATTGGGAAATTTCGTATTCTGCCGGTTTTCAACGCGCGATCTGACGAATACCATACAGTGCGGGTTTTTTTTCGCTTTTGTAGATTCTCTCTGCAAAAAGCGTTACTGCCCTTGGCACTTCTTTTTGGTTATCGTTTGATTCAATCCATTTTTCAGTTATCGGATGATTGATGTCGAATCAGGATTCGACAACTTTTGTAGATTCGGTTGCTTCGCAGGCACCTGCGCCACCGGTTCGTAGAAAAAGTCGGCGTCGAAAAAACAAGCCGCGCAACGGCTTGTCTCACTCAACGGCACCAAATCAACCAGCAATCGAGATAATAGATGATGCCCATTCGTATTTCAAAGATGGCATTACCGCAACCGCCATCTGGTTACTGATAAGACATTGGTTGCGAACTGCGATGGCAGCGGGTTACGGGATTTCGCTTTTAATACACGCGGTCGCCTTATTGATTATGTCATTCGTGGTGTTGAGTCAGATTGATTTTGAAGAATCGATTATCTCTTCAATTTCCAGCGACGATGAAACTTCCCTGTTTGATGAAATTGTCGATGTCCGCATGGATATGCCCGAAGGTGATATCTCGTTAGAAAAAGATCTCGATTCGGCAACCAACATGGATATGGCTGACTGGGCCGATAACCCGATCACGACTGGTGTTGAGGATTCGATTGAATCGTTATTCGAAAAAGATGGAGCAAAAGGATTAGGAGGCGGTGGCTTTATGGCTCCTCCCAATTCTCGTATCTTCAAGAAAGGAAGTTTCAGTGCCTGGACAATCCCGGATGATCCAGAACCGGGGCAGGATTACGTAATTGTGATCGTCGTCAAACTTCCCAAACGAGTGAAAAGATATCGTGCTTCGGATTTGGTTGGCCTGGTTGTCGGTACCGACGGTTACCGTCAGGCTGTTCCCGGTCCCCAATATTCGCGGGGTACTGTTTATCTTCCGATGAAAGACCACATGGCAAAACTGGTCGTTAAAGTCCCTGGCGGTGCCTCCCGCGTTCGTGATGTCATCAACATCCGCTCAAAAACGCTCAAAGAAAAGCAAAAAATCGAACTCGAATTTTAGCAGGGCAGAAACTATTCAGCGATCTTTGGTTTTTGCAGGAATTATGGTTATCCTGTATCTTATACCAAACTCAATTGAAAATTGCGCAAAGCTATCGAACGTGGTCCTGTACTGGCAATGGGTTAGAAAAAATTCGATGCGCAAACAAATACGCGAATGCGTATTACTGCGTCTGAAATAGTTGTTCTTGTTGTAAACGGATTAAAAAATGCCTGCCAATAATATTGAAGTAATTAGTAACCTTCTTCGACAATGGCTGAATGTTAGATTGGAAAGCAGTGCTGAAACTTGGCTTGAGGAACGATGCGCGTCTATTCGTGCAGGCAACCTGCAAGCACTTTATTTAGGGTTTGGATTAGTTTCGCGAAAGATTCCCAAATTAGAATTAGGCTTAAACGACGAAGAGCTTGCCCAGGCAAATATTGCCCGCCCCGATTGGCAACCGCAGTGCTGGTCTGTTCAAGATGCCGCCCGGACGCTGCTTGTTCTGGAATATGCTGCTGATCATCCAGATCAATTTGTTTCGACTCTGGATAAATTATTTGCAACGGGAGAAGTTCACGAACTAATCGCGTTGTATCAGGCGCTTCCTGTTCTGCCTGATCCACAACAATTAACACAGCGAGCTGGCGAGGGGATTCGCACGAACATGCAGTCCATTTTCAGGGCAATCGCTCACCGAAATCCTTTCCCAAGTGAACAGCTTGATGAAGGGATGTGGAATCAGATGGTCCTGAAATGCCTGTTTATCGGGGTCCCATTACATCCTGTAACTGGCCTGGATTCCCGTTTGAACCCTGCCCTTTCTCAAATGCTCTGCGATTACGCTCACGAACGCTGGGCAGCGAGTAGAACGGTGCATCCAGAACTCTGGCGATGCGTGCGTCCCGAGATGACCGCGACGGCATTGGAAGATTTACAGCGGGTGATCGAGCAAGGGGACGATCTTGAAAAGCAAGCAGCGGCGCTATCACTTGCCAGTAGTACGTTACCAGAAGCCAAAGAATTATTGAGGACGAGTTCGCCGGAACTTCTCAAGCAGATTGAAGCAGGAACAGTAAATTGGGAGTCGGTTTATCACGCCTTAGACAATGTTTAATTGGCAGGTCCACTTGAAGTGAACTGGCTAATCAAGTCGCTTCAAAAAGGGAAGCGACAGGCGTTGTAGCTCGGTTTCTAAATTGAGTTCCTCCTGATTGCCAGGATTAACCATGTCCCCTTCAGTGAGGATATCGAGATTCGTAAGAATGACCTGCTCGGCCGGTTTCAGGCCAGATTCAATAATACTGAGCGATTGAATTTTTACCTTTTGTCGAACGGTTCGTTTTACAACCTTGTTATTGCGAACCACAAATACTTCATTCTGGAAGATTGCTTCACGCGGAATCGGAATGACATTTTCATAAACAGGGCCTTCGATGCTGATGCTTACAAACGTCCCTGGCAGAAGGGGCGAGGCAGCGATCAGGTTATCGACAACGACAAAAAGTTGCACAGTTCGCGTTTGCGTATTGGCGACCGGGGCGGCTCGGGTGACGATTCCGTTCCAGGTTGTGGAAGAGTCTGAACTGGTTCGGATCGTGACTTGTGGATACTTCTTGTTGCGAATTTGAGGAATGATTTTCAGATAATCTTGCAGTGGGATGCCCACGGGAATTTCCACGCGATCAAAATTGATGACCGTCACCAGCGGGTCGCCGACTCTTACGTATTGCCCACGCTCGACATGTATTTCGCTGAATTGTCCTGAAATCGGCGACGTGACGGTAGCTCGATTCAAATCGAGCAGGGCAATTTCCAAATCGTTTTGGTGAGTTTGTTTGCGTGCGAGTATTTGTTCTTTTCGGAAAGGGACAAGCGAATGTTCTGTTTCAATTTGTATCATCGCATCTTCGTATTTACTCAAATCGAGTTCAGCGGTTGTTAAATCACTCGGGGAGGCAATCCCCTGCTTCACCAGATTGTTGGTTCGTTCATACTCTTTGCGAAACACTTCCACATTTTTCTTCTGAAGATTCAGGCGGCGTTTTAGATTGAGGGCTTCCTGATCGAGTCGATTAATTTCCGCCTGATCTTCCCGTAAGCGGTCAGTGGCTTGATCAACTTTTTCCTGGTAAGTTTGTGGATCAATTTGTACGACCAGGTCGCCTTCGCTTCGCTGTGATTCTCCTTTGCTGTTGGTCGTAGAAGTGAGGGCGAGAACAGATTGCCCGATTTTAAGCGGTTCAATCGTTTCCGTTATTTCGCCTGCAACCTGGGCAGATAAGGTCACTTTTTTCATCGTACGCACAGTCCCAAAGCCCTGAATCATTTCCTGAACCGTAGCAGATTCTGTATCAAATACCTGGACAGAAACAACTCGCTCGGCTGGATTCACACGAGAGGGTTTTTTTATCAACGAGGCGAAATACTGAGAGGCACCAAAACCCGCCCCACCAATGAGCAGGATCAATACCAAAGTAAGAATAAACGAAAAAAGAAGCCGCCTCGCCGGTGGCTGCCGGTTTTTATCGTCAATGGCTCTGGAGGGAGTTTCGTTTGGTGCAGTTTCCATTTTGATCAGACTTGTATTCTAACAGGTGTCACTGTTTACTTATGTTTTTCATCGAGGGTCAGAAAATCACGGGAACCTCTTTTTCCAATGGAGTACAGACATTCCTGTCTGTTTCGTATAAACACGCTCAACGCGAGGCAGACAGAAATGTCTGCCCTGCGCCCATGCTGAATCGTTACGTTTATTATTTATCAGCAACCTTGCATAGAACTCCCGACAGAGATTATAGCAGAGGATGGGCCAAAGTCAGCCCATAATTTCAAGATGCCCATCATTAGAATCAAGCAATTAAGCGATTCCCGAGTAACCATTTACCGCAATCTTCGCCAGACAAATCTGGTCCGACAAGCGGGGCATTTTATCGCAGAAGGCTGGAGAGTTGTCGAACGGCTGCTGAACAGCCCATTTGAAGTGCAGTCACTTCTTTTGAGTGAAAAACGAGCTGAGGCTCTGGCTGGCCAAATTGATACCAAAGCAGATTTGTTCGTTCTTCCCCAAAAAGAAGCTTCTCAACTGATCGGATTTCCGTTTCACGATGGCGTGCTGGCTTGCGCAAAGCGGCTGAAAAATCCTTCGCTCGGTTCGATAATCAATCAGCAAGCAGATAAGAATCCGATTCTTATTTGTTGTCCCAGAATAACGGCTCCCGATAATCTTGGTTCGTTAATTCGCCTGGGGGCAAGTTTTGGTGTTCAAGGAATTTTGCTTGGTCCCGGTTCTGTCGATCCGTACGTTCGGCGGACGATTCGTGTTTCGATGGGAACATTTTTCAATCTGTCGATTCGAACAAGCAACAATTTACTCAGCGAGTTGAAAGAACTGCGACAACAAAACAGATGCAAGATAATTGCAGCAGAAAAAACCAGCAATTCGCAATCTCTGTGTGAAGCCATTGCGTCAAAGGCGATCACGAATTCTGTTGATCAATCACCTCCAACAATATTGCTGCTTGGCAATGAAGCAGATGGACTGGAAGAAGATTGGCTCGATCTGGCAGATAAAATATTGCACATTCCAATTCAAACAAATGTCGACTCACTGAATGTAACACATGCCGCTGCGATTTTTTTGCATGAACTAACTCGCAAATAGTAATGCCTTAATTGTGCGTGAAACGTGAACGTGTTACCTTCGATTATCTGTTTGCATCAATTTGATTCTGCGTCTTACTCTGTTAGGCTGAAATATCCAACTGCACCCGCACTCATTGAAATAGGTGAGATTTTTCTGATGAAATTATTTATTCGATCCCACTTGTTTTCTTTACTTGTGATCCTTCTACTTTTTCAACTGGTTCCTGGAGGAGAAAGTTTTGCAGAGCAGGCTTCTCCGTTTCCGGGTAAGAAATCTGAATGGAACGGTTTTGCGCGATACGATTTTCAGGTGGAACAGTTTTCTGTTCTGGTTGTTGTTCCGCAAAAAATTGCTGCGGGAAAGCCATGGATCTGGCATGGGGAGTTTTTTGGTCACAAGCCTGATCCAGATATCGCATTACTAAAAAAAGGATTTCACATTGTTTACATGCGAGTGCCAAACATGCTTGGATCTCCTGAGGCGGTTGAGCATTGGAATTTGTTTTATCGTGAACTGACTGAAAAATATGGCTTTGCGAAAAAAGTCGCTTTGGTCGGGCTTAGTCGAGGGGGGTTGTACTGTTACAACTGGGCGGCTGCGAATCCGGAAAAAGTGGCTTGCATTTTCGGTGATGCCCCGGTTTGTGATTTCAAAAGCTGGCCCGGCGGCAAGGGAAAAGGGAAAGGAAGCAAAATTGACTGGCAGCGCGTGCTGGATCGTTACGGATTCAAAAACGAAGAAGAAGCATTAAGCTACAAGAAGAATCCGGTTGATAACCTGGCCCCGCTGGCAAAGCATCATGTTCCTTTACTGCATGTGTATGGAGAGGCGGATGACGTGGTACCCTGGGATGAAAATACAGGAGTAATCGCATCGCGTTATCGCAAACTGGGAGGTCGAATCGATTTGATCGCCAAGCCGGGCGTGAAGCATCATCCCCACAGCTTACATGATCCGAAACCGATTGTTGAATTTATCGAACGGAATGCTTCAGTTGGTAAATCGCGTTCACTGCCGCGACACCGCAACGATCCGGTCGGAATACGATCTGCAACACTCGAACCATCCAAAAAAGTGGTTTATAAAACAGTTGACGGTCACGAACTTTATCTGCATGTTTTCGAACCCGATGGTTTTCAACCTAATGATAAGCGTTCCTGTTTTCTGGTCATTCATGGGGGCGGCTGGGTGGGCGGCGAATCTCGCAGGATGTATCCTTTTGCCGATCATTTCGCAAAACAGGGAATGGTTGGCATGAGTCTGGAGTATCGATTATTCAATAAAGCAAAGGGGATTACCGTTTTTGATTGCGTGAAAGATGGTCGCAGTGCGGTGCGGTTTATTCGGTCACATGCTCAAACGCTGGGCATCAATCCGCAGGAAATCATCGTTTGCGGTGGTTCAGCCGGCGGGCATGTTGCGCTCGGAACAGCGTTGTTCGATGGCGTTGATGACCCGTCCGATCCTCTTGATGTTTCACCTGTTCCGAATGTTCTTGTTCCCCTGTTTCCGGTCATTGATACTTCCCCTGCTGGTTATGGAAACAAGCGAATAGGAAAACGCTGGCAAGAACTTTCGCCAGTCGATCATGTAAAATGCGGCTTGCCTCCCACGATCATATTTCATGGAACTGGCGATACCGTGACGCCATTTGCAGGGGCGAAAAAATATCAGGAACTGGCAGTAAAAAAAGGGAACCGCTGCGAACTGGTTATCAACAAACAAGGCAGGCACGGCTATTTAATGTTCGATGATAAACTGTATCTGGAAACCTTGAAACAGATCGAGAAATTTCTGGCTTCGCTGGAGTAATCCATACAGGGAACCTCAACAATAAAAAGAAACTCAACATCTACGGAAATAATTGGAAATAAATTCTATGCTTCGTCGTCATTTTATGCAGAATTTTACGGTTGGTTCATCTGTTGTTTCATTCTCGCCGTTCGCGTTTGCGAATAAGCCTGACAAGCCAGCGACTCGAATTAAAGTGGGGCAAATTGGTACCAAGCATGCCCATGCGGGAGGACAAATTCATACGTTGCGCGCATTACCCGATTTATACGAATTTGTCGGCTATGTTGAACCGGATGAGTCTCGCTATAAGCAGATTGCCGATACTGCTGTTTATCGAGGGGCAAAACGCCTGACGGAAAAAGAATTGTTTTCAACGCCGGGCTTGCAGGTGGTCGCGGTAGAGACAGAAGTTCGCGATCTGCTTTCCACAGCACAGCGGTGCATCGATGCAGGTTTTCATATCCATCTTGATAAACCGGCAGGCGAATCGTTACCGCAACTTGAAAAATTGCATCGCGCTGCAGCAGAAAATTCGTTGACAATTCAAATGGGATATATGTTCCGTTACAACCCCGCGTTTCAATTTCTTTTCCAGGCAAATCAGAAAGGATGGCTGGGAGATATATTTGAAGTTCATGGAGTGATGAGCAAGAAAGTGCCTGTGACGCGACGCCACCAATTAGCGCGCTATGCTGGTGGATCGATGTTTGAACTTGGTTGCCATTTGATTGACCCGCTGTTTTATTTACTTGGCGTTCCAGATAATGTGGTCCGTTATAATCGTCAGACAATTAAAGACGACCCGCTGTTCGATAACATGCTTTCTGTTTTTGAATACCCCAGAGCAACCGCGACGATTAGAAGTTCTGTCGTGGAAGTTAACGGTGGTCGCAGGCGGCAGTTTGTTGTCTGTGGCAGTAAAGGGACCATCGAAATTAAACCGCTGGAACCAGCCGCCTTAACGCTCACTCTGGAAAAAGCAACAGGCGACTTCAAAGCGGGTACACAGGAGGTCAAGCTACTGAAATCGGAAGGAAGATACCACGGTTGCTGGAAAGAATTTGCCAAGGTCATCCGCAAAGAAAAACCTTTCCCTTTCACGCATCAACATGACCTGGCCGTTCAAAAAGCAGTTCTAACCGCATCCGGACTGCGAAAATGGAACGATGCTTAAAAGGTAAACCTCTACTTATTCAAAAGGAGCACAGACATTCCTGTCTGTCTTAATGAAAGCATGCTGTATTGTAGGCAGACAAGATTGTCTACCCTCCGTTCAATTGGATATTTTTGAATAAATAGAGGTTCCCTTTGGGCTCTTATCAATAAAATGCTGCGCAAAAGTGGCAGGATATTTTTTAACACAAAGAAGAAAGAAGTGAACCATGCGGACAGCCAGTAACACTGAGGAAAAATAAAAAGAAGAGAATGGTTTATAAAAAAAAAGTTTCACGCAAAGACGGTAGAGTAGAGGAGGGATTATTCGTCCCTCCCCCCTCCCCCCTCGTCCCTCCTCCCTCGTCCCACCGGACGTGCGGATTTCCCGCATCCGGCGGTCCGGAAGTTTCT
>Ga0316208_1003303_pt1 | contig 11807 bp, 7 predicted proteins | sample 3monopyrite_MG_FD_204944 | JGI IMG/M metagenome (GOLD analysis project Ga0316208, IMG submission 204944) | Microbial mat bacterial communities from mineral coupon in-situ incubated in ocean water Damariscotta River, Maine, United States -... | ecosystem: Environmental > Aquatic > Marine > Coastal... | reverse complement strand
CGAAAATGATACTTATGATGTAACCTTTACTGTTAATGAAGATTATACAGGTTGTTACACTCAAAATATAACAGCTTTTGATGATGTTAGTGTTGCTTTTGGTGAGTTAACACAAGTCGATTTCCCTATTGAAGACAATTTAACATGCGAAGATTTAGGGGTTTACCTTATCAACCCTTTTGCATCACCAAGACCAGGTTTCGAACATTCTAACCTGCTGATTATAGAAAATTTAAGTGGTGCTACAATTGCATCTGGTTCAATAGATTTTATGTTAGATGATAACCTCGTTATCAATAATACAGTGTTGAGCAATACTAATTTGAGTATGACAACCACTGCTACAGGATTTACATTAGATTTTACAAATTTAAGTGCTGGTGAAACGGAAAGTGTTGATATTACATTACTTTGTCCTGCAACAGTAGCTTTGGGAGAAATAGTAACTAATACTGCCACTTATGTAACAACTTCTAATGATATGGTTATAGAAAATAACCTCTCAATATTATCTGAAATAGTTATAGGTTCTTATGATCCTAATGATAAGATGGAATCTCATGGACCAGAAATCGTTTACGATAATTTTATTACTTCGGAGGAATATTTATACTATACAATTCGCTTTCAAAATATTGGTACAGCAGAAGCCATTTTTGTTAGGATAGAAGACGAGTTAGATGCACAATTAGATGCATCCACTTTCCAAATGTTGCGTTCTAGTCATGACTATACAGTTACTAGAACAGGTAGTAGTCTTGAATGGTTTTTTGATGATGTCAATTTACCAGCAGAACAAGATGATGCAGAAGGGAGTATAGGTTTTGTTCATTTTAAGATTAAACTATTGTCAGGCTATTCAGTTGGAAGTGTCATACTGAATTCTGCCTCAATTTATTTCGATTTTAATGCACCAATAATTACAAATACATTCACATCTACTTTTGTTGAAACACTATCTGTTGATACTTATAATAGTAATAGTTTTACAATATTTCCTAATCCTGCAAAAGATGAGGTTACAATACAACTAGAATCAGCTAATTTTGGAAACGTAAAAATTAATATCTACGACATTCAAGGAAAAGCAATTTTGAAAGACATTAACTTTGAAACTAATGCATCAACCATAGATATTTCTAATTTAGAAAGTGGATTGTATTTTGTTCAGCTTAATAATGGCATTCACAAACAGGTTAAAAAACTTGTCATAGAATAAGACTTGGGATTTTAATAAGCTAAAGCTTCAGATAATTTCTGAGGCTTTTTTTGTAATTACTAATGTGTAATTTCGTCAAAGGCAAAAACAAACCATCTTAAAAATGAAAAAGTCAATCTATTTATTATTAGTTGCAATATTATTTGTTGCTTGTAAAAATGAACCAAAACAAGAATCTATAGTTGTAGATGAGGTTAAAACAGAAGACATTACAACAAGCATCTATCCAGAATCTATATCCAAAATATTTGATGCACATGGTGGTATTGACAACTGGAATAAAATGCAAACACTTGCCTTTACCATAGAAAAACCAAATGGTAATGAAGTTACTACAACCAACTTAAAGACTAGAGCAGAGTTAATTGATACTCCAACTTATGCTATGGGTTTTGATGGTAGTGAACTTTGGGTAAATGAAAAAGATGGAAACGAATATAAGGGCAATGCTAAATTCTATAAAGGATTGATGATGTATTTCTATGCGATGCCATTTATTGTTGGTGACGACGGTATCATTTATGAAGATGCAGAACCTTTAGTTTTTGAAGGCAAGACCTATCAAGGAATTTTAATATCTTATGATGCTGGAGTAGGAGCATCACCAGACGATCAGTACATTATCTATTATGATACAGAAACTAGGCAAATGGAATGGTTAGGATATACAGTAACGTTTGGAAAAAATGGAAAGAGTAAAGACTTTCATTTTATTAGATACAATAACTGGCAAACCATCAAGGGTTTGGTTTTACCAAAAAGTATGGATTGGTACACTTACGAAAATAATTTGCCAGTAGATAAGCGAAATACAGTTGAGTTTACTGATGTTCTTCTATCTGAAAGTGCACCAGATGAAAGATGGTTTATAATGCCTGAAGGAGGCAAAGCAATTGAATAAATATGAAGATGTCATTGCGAGCGTATCGAGGCAATCTCATTATAAATCCTAGAGATTCTTCGTTTCACTCTGAATGACAATAAGTAAAAAATGCGAGCCAATTGGCTCGCATTTTTTACTTATTCCTGCTGACTGTACTTTTTAGAGTAACGCTTCCAAAGTTTCGTTTGGTGTGTTTCTAAACTTAGATGTCTACCATCTATAAAAGCATGTGTTACTATATTGGTACGCATATCTAAAGCATCACCTTCGCTAATAAATAGTGTCGCACTTTTGCCAACTTCTAAAGTTCCGTACATATCATCAATTCCCATAATCTTTGCAGCATTCAGAGTTATTAATTGCAAGGCCTGTTCTTTAGTTAAGCCATAAGCGACAGTTGTACCAGCGTAGAACGGAAGATTCCGAGAATTCATTCGCTCCATTTGTCCGCTTGGTTCTAATGAAACCAAAACACCTGCATCAACTAGTCTTTTAGCTTGTTTAAACGTATAATCGTAGTCATCATCTTCTAGCTCTGGTCTTGTGTGAACACGTCTTAGAAAAACAGATACCTCATTTTGTTTTAAGAAGCTAGCAACATTTGCAGCTTGGTAGCCACCAACAATGGTAAGTTTTGAAACGCCTTGTGAATTCGCAAAGTTTACAGCATCAGTAATACCCTTTTCATCATCTACATTAATATATAAATGCTTAGAGCCATCAAATACACCAGCTAAAGCTGCATAAGGCAAGTGATTTTCTCCTTTACTTCCTTTATTGTAACTCTTAGATTCATTAAAATAATCGTTTAATTTTTTCACTTGCTTTGCATAGTCCTTATTTGGTTTAAGACCTGGATCTTCTCCTAGCCACCAACGACCACGACTAAAACTATTTGGCCAATTAATATGAATACCATTATCCATCTTTATGGCTGCATCTTCCCAGTTCCAACCATCGTATTGCACTACAGAAGACGTTCCTGTAATACGACCACCTCTAGGTACTACTTGTCCTAACAAAACTCCGTTAGGTCTCATAGATTCAATAATTTTAGATTCGGCATTATAAGCTATAATACTTCTAATGTGTGGATTAAAAGCTCCCATTTCCACAAGGTCGTTAGATGCTTTTACAGCATCAACTTCTACCAAACCAAGCGTTCCGTTAGATACAATAAATCCAGGATATACATGCTTGCCTTTTGCATCAATAATATCTATTACTTGCCTAGTAATTGGAGTAGAACCCTCTGGCCTAATCGTTGTGATTTTTCCATTACTAACTATAATAATACTGTTTTCAATAATAGTTCCATTACCAATATGAGCTGTAGCACCAACAATAGCAAAATCTTTAGTTTGCTTTGGTGCAGGTGTTTGTTGTGCAAATCCTATAGTGATACACAACATAAACAATACACTATTTATTTTATTTAAGTTTTTCATTTTATAACTATTTTTAGTTGTGTAAATCTATTGTGTCGCAATGCAACAATACTTTTTCTTTTTTCTTTACAGGTTGAGTTTTTAAGCCTTTGTTCTTTTCTTGAAGCATCAAATTAATGAGTTCGCTTTTTTCTTTTTTAATGGCTTCTCGCATTTGTATATCGCGTGCTAAATCGAAATAAGTTACACCTTCAATAATTGTTTTTTCAGCTTTGGCGTAAATAGAAAGCGGATGATCAGACCATAATACAACGTCAGCATCTTTACCAACCTTTAAGCTTCCAACTCTGTCGTCTAGGTGCAATAACTTTGCAGGATTTAAGGTTACAAACTTTAGAGCATCTTCTTCGCTAATTCCTCCATATTTCACAGATTTAGCCGCTTCTTGGTTTAAGCGACGCGACATTTCTGCATCATCACTGTTAATAGCAACTGTAACTCCTGCATTGTGCATAATCGCTGCATTGTAAGGAATGGCATCATTAACTTCATATTTATAAGCCCACCAATCACTAAAGGTAGAGCCACCAACTCCATGTGCTTTCATTTTATCAGCAACTTTATAACCTTCAAGAATATGTGTGAAGGTGTTAATGTTGAAGTCGAATTTCTCAGCGACTTTCATCAACATATTAATTTCACTTTGCACATAAGAGTGACATGAGATAAAACGCTCTTTATTTAAGATTTCAGCAATCACTTCCATTTCAGTATCCTTACGATATGGTTTTCCGCTTTTCTTTAAGTTGTCATAAGCTTTTGCTCTACTAAAATAATCCATAAACACTTGCTCAACTCCCATACGCGATTGTGGGAAACGAGAATTGGTTCTACTACGTGATTGCTTTACGTTTTCACCTAAAGCAAACTTGATAAACTTTGGTGAGTTGTTATACACCAAATCATCAGCTGGCTCTCCCCATTTTAATTTGATAATTGCAGAACGACCACCAATTGGATTTGCAGAACCATGCAGAATTTGAATCGACGTAACTCCACCAGCTAAATTGCGATAGATATCAATATCTTCATCATCTAATACATCTTCAATAGTCACTTCAGCAGAAGAATTATGACCACCTTCATTAATTGAGGCTGCTGCAATATGCGAATGTTCATCAATGATACCAGCTGTAATATGTTTACCAGTAGCATCAATAACTCTAGCATTTTTATTAGATAAGTTTTTTCCAATTTTTGAGATCTTTCCGTCTTTGATTAAGACATCAGTGTTTTCTAAAACACCATCTTTTTCATTGGTCCAAATTGTTGCATTTTTAAATAATAAAGTTTCAGCTTTTGGTTTTTCTGTGAATCCATAAGCCAAATTAGGATAGGTAATAGGACTTATAAAAGGTTCTTTGGCTTTCTCTTTTTCCTTCTTTTTATCAGCATCCTTTTCGGAATCTTTCTTTTTGGTTTTATTAGCATAAAAGGATAATGTATTACCATTAGGTAATGTCACTTTACCATTTAGACTATTACCTTTTGTGGTGTTAGCGACAATTCTTATGTATTCTTTTTTGGTGCTATCTGCTGTTTTAAAAGTGAGGTTCATCCAATCATTAGCATAATTTATTTTTGTACCTAGACTTTTTTCACCACTTTCTAATTTAGCATTAGGTTTACTTGTACTACTAGAGATTGTAAGCTTATAGTCGTTTCCGGCTAATTTAAAATTGTAATTACCATCAATGTCTTTAATATTCATGTTCTCTAAAACATGAGGAGTCCCTTGTACCCAATTTTCATAGAGTTTAGTTTTCTTTTCAAATATATCACCAGAAGTGATTAAAAAATTAGCATAGCTTCCTGTTTTTAATGTTCCTAAGACGTCTGATTTTCCTAATAAACTAGCAGGAATTGTCGTTAATGCTTCTAAAGCTTTTTGTTTTGAAAGTCCACTTTCAATAGCTTTCATTAAGTTAGATGAAAATGTCTTCTTGGATTTTAAGCCATAAGTGGTTAATGCGAAATTAATACCATTTTCAGCCAACAATCTCGGATTATGAGGTTCTTGATTCCAAGAACGCATATCACTTAATGATAATGTGCCAGCTAAAAAAGGATTATCAACATTATAAGCCAACTTAAAGTCGATAGGAAGTATTACTGTTGCATTTGTACCTTTCACTTCATTAATACGCTCATACTCATCTCCACCACCAACGATAACATATTGAATATTAAAAGCATCACCAACTTTATCTGCTCTCAATAGATTTGCTCTACTACCAGCTTCAAAAACTTGGAGTAAATTTTTATTACCATTTAGGGCTTCTAGTGATAAATCTTTGGTGTCTATATTTCCATCTGCATACCATTCTGCATCATTGTACATCTGACGTAATAAGGCCATGCTCCCCATAATCGAAGAAGGGTAAGATTGACGCGAGGTTACACTTTTACTAAATGATAAATGTTGGGTTGTTTCTCCATCAACAACACGCATAGAATTATCTGCATCATTATTGAGTGCAATTAAGGCTCCTGTTCCTCTAACTATACCATCTGGCATATGTGTGTTTACCACACCGAATCCTAGTTTATGCATTTCTGAAGCTGACTTTGAGTCATATTTAAAACTTGCCATTACATCTTGTTCTGGCATAATGTGGTCATTCCAATAAAAGCCACTTCTACTAGCTCCGTATTGTGGGCCGTTTCCGCCACGTTTCGGTTTTGTAACACCAAAAGTGGTGTATATATCAATAAAAGAGGGGTAAATGGTTTTACCAGAAAGATCTATAATTGTTGTGTTCTTCGGGATATTGACTGATTCTCCAACACTAACAACTTTACCTTCTTTTATAATAAGTGTTCCGTTTTCTATTACTTCGGTTGGTGAAACATGGATCGTAGCATTTGTAAATGCTGTGTAATTAGAGTTATTTGCTATGACGCCAGAATTACTTGGAAAATAGTCTTGAGCAAATAACGAAAAACTGCACATAAATATGAGCAGCCGTAAATGTACTTTAATCATAAAATTGGTTGGTTTAATTAGATTTCTAAATATAACGATTCTGGCTAAAAAGTAAATTGAATCTGAATATTTTAACGTTTATAATTCTTTGTTATCATAGTAATTAACCAATAACGCAACTACATAACTGTAACTTTTCATACCTGCTGATTGATTGTTTACTTTTAAGAAACTATCAAAGGTCTTTTCGAAGATAGGTTCTATAGGGTTTTCGTATGTCATCCAAAAAGCTTTAACCTCTAGGTAATTTTCAATTATTCCTTTGTTTATTGTTGGTAGAATGGTTTTATAAATTTCTGGATCTCTTTTAAACAATTCAGCTAAACAATAACGAAGCGCAAACGTATATCCTGAATATCTAAAATAAATATCTTCATTGAGAATGGCAGCTAAACTGCCTATAAAATTGGCTTCATTTTCTGCTGCGTAACCTAATTGATGTGCTACTTCGTGACAAGACGTTGTTGGGAATTTATAGGTGGGAATTAATCCATCTACCTGAGCTTCATTTGTAAACGGATTTAAATATCCAGAAAAACCCATATAAGTTAAGGGTGTACTATAAATAGATTTTTTTATACTTTTTGTTTGATAATTAAGATGCGGATAAATTCTTGAAAGCTTTTCATAACCGTTTTGAACTTTATTAAAAACTTCAGACTTAGAAAAAGGGAATTCAATTTTTATAGAATCCACAGAAGATAATTCATTATGAATAGAATTCGATTTGACTATTAATTTTTTAGTAAAAGAGACTAGTTGTTCCGTCGTATAATCCGAGTCAAGGTTTAAAGATTTATAAAGCGGTTGTCTGTAATAATTAAAAGCCCATAGTATATGAAATGCAAAATAAGCAATCGATAAAGTTGCACCAATGTCTAATAACCAATTTAGAGTATCTTTAATGATACGTTTTCGATTTAGATAAAGCCAACGCAGTATATAAATACTTGCCAATGTATAGAAAACATCACCCACTGAAAATGGCACCCAACCAAAAACGAAACGCATTAATTTTGAAATACCAATATATAGGCCGTTACTGTAAAACCGTTCTACAAATTCAGGATATTTTTTTAGGATTAAAATCATTAGAATCTGAATTCCAAGAAAAATAACTAATCCTAATTTTTTGTTTTTACGCATGTTTCAAAAATAGGTAAAAGTTGTTATTCGTTACCCGAAACGGAATTCATTTAGGATAATTTTAAAATAGATTCTGAAACAAGTTCATAATGTCAACAGAGAAAGAAACGTATTTTGTAAATTTGCAGATATAAAATCAACATATATGAGTTCAGAAATAAGAGCATTAGAACCAAAACAACTTTGGGATAAATTCGCAGATTTAAATGCAGTACCACGACCTTCTAAAAAAGAAGAACGCGTGATACAATTTATGAAAAATTTTGGTAAAAGTTTAGGATTAGAAACTATAGAAGATGAGGTTGGTAATGTGATTATTAGAAAATCTGCAACAAAAGGCATGGAAAATAGAAAGCCAATTGTAATGCAATCGCATTTAGATATGGTCCATCAAAAGAATAATGATACTGTTTTCGATTTTGATACTCAAGGTATTGAAATGGTTATAGAAGGGGATTGGGTAAAAGCAAAAGGAACAACATTAGGTGCAGACAATGGCTTAGGTGTAGCAACAATTATGGCTGTTTTAGAAAGTGATACAATTGCGCATCCTGCTCTTGAAGCTTTGTTTACCATTGATGAAGAAACAGGTATGACAGGTGCTATGGGTTTAAAAGGAGGATTACTAAAAGGTGATATTCTATTAAACTTAGATACTGAAGAAGATGATGAAATTGGAGTGGGTTGCGCTGGTGGAGTAGATGTTACTGCAAAACGTGAATATAAAGAAGAGGAAACACCAGAATTTAAGATTGGGTATAAAATTGTTGTTAAAGGTTTGCAAGGCGGTCACTCTGGAATGCAAATTCATGAAGGTTTAGGTAATGCTAATAAAATTATGAACCGTCTCTTATTTGATGGTTTTGAGAATTTTGGATTACGTATATCTGAGATTGATGGTGGAAGTTTACGCAATGCAATTCCTAGAGAAAGCAATGCTACTATTTGTATAGATGCAGTCCATGAAGAAGTTTTTGAATTTGAACTAAAGCAATTTTCTGAGACAATTAAGACGGAATTTAAAACCATGGAGCCAGATTTAGAAATCGAAATTTCTAAAACTGAAACTCCAGAAAAGATTATGGATCTAGGAGTACAAGAAGGTATTACAAGAGCTTTATATGCAGCTTGTAATGGTGTATATCGTATGAGCCCAGATATTAAAGATTTAGTAGAGACTTCTAATAATATCGCTAGAGTTATCGTTAAAGATGGTGCTATTAAAATAGGCTGTTTAACGCGTAGCTCTGTAGAAAGTTCTAAGCTAGATTTAGCAAATACATTGCGATCTACTTTTGAGTTAACAGGTTGCGAAGTAGAATTTTCTGGTGATTATCCTGGTTGGGCACCAAATATGGATTCTGCAATTTTAAAAGTGATGGTGCCAATTTATGAGCGTTTAAATAATGGAGAAAAACCACATGTTGCTGCTTGCCATGCTGGATTAGAATGTGGAATTTTGGGAACAAACTATCCAGAGATGGATATGATAAGTTTTGGGCCTAATATTAAAGGAGCACATTCACCAGATGAGCGTGCTCAGATTTCTTCTGCTCAAAAATATTGGAAGTTTGTACTAGAGATATTAGAGAATATTCCAAAAGCTTAATTAAAATTAAGACACAAAAAAGCAGCTGAAAAGCTGCTTTTTTATAATCTATAGTTTGTAAATTATTCTGCAATACTTGTAACTTGTATATCGAAAATAAGATTAGCATTACTTGGAATAAGTGGTTGTCTTCCATTTACGCCATATCCTAAATAATGAGGTATAAAGACCCTGGCTTTATCACCAACTTTCATGTTTAGCATAGCTTCTCTAAAACCAGCAACTAAAGTAGCTTTTTGGTTGTATGGCATTGCAAATGGTGCATATCGTCCAGCTTTATCCTGACCTTCATCGTATTTACCATTTTTTTCAGCGACGTCTTTCCAGGTAGTCCAGAATAATTCTCCATTTTCTAAATAACCTGCACAATCTATATTTACACGTTGTGCGGCAGTTGGTTTAACACCATCGCTTTCATGTGTAAAAATCATTGCCATACCTGTTGGTGACTCAATACGACGGCCAGTTAAAGTTTCATTCTTCTTTAAGAAATCTATTTGAGCTTGCTTTGCCAATTCTTCAGATTTCTTACGAGCTTCTTCTTTTACCTTCGCTTGCTTCTCTTTAATTTTAGGCATTTCCTCTTCAAATACTTTTGGTGCATTAAAACCTTTTGCAGCAGATCCTTTTCTAATGATATTCAGCTTTGTAATTATAACATCTTCAACTGGTTTATGATTTCTTGTTTTTGGGTCTATAACTTTTACATTAGAAATAGAATCCTGAATTTCTAAACCTTTAACTATTTCTCCGAAAACCGCATGCTTGTTATCTAAACTTGGCCAAGGTACTTCCATAATAAAAAACTGACTGCCATTAGCATCGCGTCCTGGATTAGCCATTGATAGAATCCCTGGTTTATCATGCTTTAATTCTGGGTGAAATTCATCTGGGAATTTGTATCCTGGATCTCCACTGCCACTAGCAGTAGGATCTCCACCTTGAATCATAAATTTATCTATTACACGATGAAACGTTATATTATCATAATAGGGTTTGCCTTTATACTCATCTTTTACCAAAGGATGATTTCCTTCAGCTAGTGCTACAAAATTAGCAACTGTTACTGGTACTTTATCATAATACAATTCTGCTACCATTGTACCTTTATTGGTAACAAATTCGGCATAAAGTCCATTTTCTAAATCTGGATAACGTTCTTGGCAAGAAATATTTGCCAATACTAATAGTACAACAAATGCTGTAAGTGCTTTTTTAATCATTTTTTTGAGTTATTGTGTTTAAGGTTACTTCGCAAATTAAAGGAATATTAGTTCCTATTTTATTATCATCTCCATAATACCCAAATGCTTTTTGAGATGGAAATATAAAGGTTGCTGTTTCTGTAGGCTTCAAGAGTTTTAAGCCTTCACGTAAGCCAGTAAATAGCTCTTCTTTATCTATTATGTAAGATCTTTTTACTTTTGTATAAATCTCTTTACCTTCTATATTTGAGATATTATAATCGAAATTAACAATGTCTCCAAATTGTGGTTTAATTGTATCATTCTCTACTTTAGTGTTGTAGTAATACCAAAATCCACTCTCTGAAGCGATATAAGCTTTGTCAGGATTGCTTGTTATAATGTTTTTAATCTGTTTTTGCTCTAATTCATTGAGTTTTTTATTGCGTTCTGCAGATTCTTTTAAGAATGATCCAGTTTGTACAGATTCTGGTATTCTGGCTTCAGGTGATTTACAACTGAAAAACAGAATTGATAAAGAGAAAATTATGAGTAGGTACTTCATTTTTAATATTTTAATGTCCATTATGGGCTTTGGACAACTCTTGCTTATACTGTGGTAATATACTAATAAAATTATCAATGGTAGATGTCATATCAGTTTCGCTACGTCCACCAGCAGCATTGGTATGACCACCTCCATGAAAGTGCGCTCTCGAAAATTCGTTGACTGAAAACTCACCTTTACTTCGGAATGAAATTTTTATAATATTGTCTTGATGACTTTCAATAAAGATAACTGCGAAAAGAATACCTTTTAAAGATAAGGCATAGTTAACAAAACCTTCTGTGTCACCTTTTTTAAAGTTAAATTCGTCTAACTCTGTTTGAGATAAAGTGATATAAGCAGTTCTCAATTCTGGTATTATTTTTAAGTTTTGCAATGCTCTACCTAAAAGCTGTAAACGACTATAACTATTTGTATCGTATATATTATTATGAATTTGAGTATTATCTGCACCTTTATTAATTAAGTTTCCTATAACTTGGTGTGTTCTGCTTGTTGTAGAACGGAATCTAAAAGAACCTGTATCTGTCATAATGCCAACATACAGACAGGTTGCTATTGTAGCGTCTATTCTATCAGTATCGTTAAGCATCTCAATGAAATTGTAAACCATCTCGCAAGTAGAAGACATACTTACATCAGAATACGTGTATTTTGCATAGTCATCTGGTTGCTGATGGTGATCTATCATTAGTTTGGGAGCATTAGAGGCTTCTAGTACTTCTGCCAATTGTTCGCCTACACGATGAAAAGCATTAAAATCT
>Ga0316208_1003302_pt1 | contig 11807 bp, 10 predicted proteins | sample 3monopyrite_MG_FD_204944 | JGI IMG/M metagenome (GOLD analysis project Ga0316208, IMG submission 204944) | Microbial mat bacterial communities from mineral coupon in-situ incubated in ocean water Damariscotta River, Maine, United States -... | ecosystem: Environmental > Aquatic > Marine >... | reverse complement strand
GTTTTTATGTTATAGCGTTCAAGTAATGGCAGGGCTAATGCAGTGGGGCCAAAACGCGTTTTACCGGGCACCAGTACATCCGGATCACCATGAATGGCAGCAAAAGGAAGTTTATCATTTTGCACGGTATACACTTTGCCGTTTAAAACATCCGGCGCGTAATAAAAACTGCCTGCCATCGGTAAACAGGAGAACTCCAGACCATAACCCATACGTTGTGCAAACAATAAACTATGCCCGCCGGACGAAACCACAACGAATTTTGCATGGTGGATACCACTTTGCGTTTTAACAGTATAACCATCGGATGACTTTGTAATACTTGAAACTTTTGTGTTTAATTTTATATCAATATTTTTGTTTTTAACGGCACAGGCATGATCAACAAATGATTCAGACAAAGCCTGAAAATTAACTGCGGTGTAATCATCCAGGACACCTAAGGCAACGATGTCTTCTTTACGACCATCAATAACAGATGGTTCAATTTTATTAATCGCTTCACGTTCGAGTAATTGCATGCCCGGGTAATATGGACTGAACTGCTGAAAGCGATCTCGTAGTTGTGCAACTTCATGATCACCAACACCGATGACCATTTTTGAATATTTATAGAGGATGTCATCTTTGTTCTCTAATATTTGTGCATAACGCGACACCATATTTGCAGATGCCTGAACCTGGCGTGCTTTATCGAGAGTGTAATTCGTTTCAATATCACCACAATGAAGAGTTTGGCTATTATTTCTGCCATGCGAATTAACAGAGGCAATCGAGCCATATTTTTCAAACAACTGAATATCACTAATATTCGTATATTGCGCAAGTAGATATAACAATGCCGTGCCTGAGACACCACCACCAATAATTATCACATCATGAGTATGTGTTTTTTCCAAAGCAATTCCTTTTCATCAACGTTGTACATCCATTATCGGCACGAGCTAGATAAAACTAAAGATTTCTTACCATAAATCATGCCGGTATTTTTTTATAGGCAATATAAGCGGCAAGTAAACTGACCACCGCTGCAATCATAAAGGTCGTTGTGCTACCCAGTGATTCCCAGGTATAACCGGCATATAAACTGCCTATTGCACCACCGGCACCAAAACTAATACTACTGTATAAAGCCTGCCCTTTTCCCTGATGCTGGCCAACAAAATATTCATGTATAAGCTGAATCGCGACCGCATGATAGACCCCGAAAGAGGCCGCATGTAGCAGTTGTGCCACTACCATTAAAGGGGTACTCATGGGAAAGAATGCAATAATAACCCAACGCAATGCGGCTAATAATAAGCTACTCACCAGTAATCGCTTTAAACCAAAACGAGGAACCAGTTTGTGCATACCAACAAAAACGAGCACCTCAGCAATCACCCCTAAGGCCCATAAGAATCCAATGAATGACAGGGAATAACCATGATCCTGCATGTAAATTGAATAAAAGGTGTAATACGGCCCATGCCCCATTTGAATAAGAAAACACACCGCAAGTAAACCGGCGACTTCAGGGCGTTTTAAGACAGCACGTAATGGTTCATCTGTGAGTTTTAAATGCCCCGCGGCGTCCTCGGGTACAACAAGACTGCTAATCCAGATGGTGATAAAAAGCCCCATGAGTACAAAAGGTAAATAGGCTATTTTTGTTCCCTCTAACTGTTGGCCTATAATCCAAACGGCAACAATAAAGCCGATTGAGCCCCATAAACGCACCGAGCTGTAGCGGTGAGTATGCTCACCTAAATGCGAAAATGTGCTGGCTTCAAATTGTGGCAAGGTCGCGTTCCAGAAAAAACTGAATACCATCATCACCGCAACCAGCCACCAATAGTGTTGTGAGACAAACACACCCGCGAAGGCAATGACTGACAGCAAGCCGCCAAGACGAACTATCGCCATCCGCTTACCAGTGCGATCAGCGACCCACCCCCAAATATTGGGTGAAATAATTTTCGTCGCCATGATAATCGCCATCATGGTACCGATGGCGGCAGCGGTAAAATCGAGAGATTTAAGGTAAAGACTCCAGTAAGGAATCAAAACGCCAAGGCTGGCAAAGTAGAAAAAATAAAAGCCCGACAGGCGCCAATACGGCATCGAACTATTTAACGTGTGCAGGAATTACGGGGGTATCCACTTTTACATCGGCATTTTGAGCGCGGTTGCGTAAAAAATGATCAACTAAAACCAGTGCTAACATTGCTTCAGCAATCGGCGTTGCACGAATACCAACGCAAGGATCATGACGGCCGTGTGTGACAACCTCAACAGCTTCGCCTTCAAGGTTGATGGTCTTGCCCGGTAAACGAATGCTTGATGTCGCTTTTAACGCCATGCTGACCGTAATATCTTGTCCTGATGAAATTCCACCCAAAATACCACCGGCATTGTTGGATAAAAACCCCTCTTTTGTGAGTTCATCACGATGTTCGGTGCCCTTTTGTTCAACACAATCAAAGCCCGCACCAACCTCGACACCTTTTACTGCGTTTATACACATCATCGCATGGGCAATTTCCGCATCCAGACGATCAAAAATAGGTTCACCTAAACCCGGTGGTACACCGGTTGCGACAACGTTAATGCGCGCACCGATAGAGTTACCTTCTTTGCGCAAAGCATCCATATAGTCTTCAAGTTCTTTGACTTTATTTGCATCCGGAAAGAAAAAAGGATTATTTTCAACTTCATTCCAATCGAAGTTTTCATACTTAATCGGACCAAGTTGTGCCATATAACCATGGATCTCAATACCCAGGGTTTCTTTCAAATATTTTTTTGCAATCGAACCCGCGGCAACCCGCATTGCGGTTTCGCGCGCAGACGACCGGCCACCGCCACGATAATCACGTAATCCATATTTGTGGTGATAAGTGTAATCGGCATGTCCCGGACGAAATCTGTCCATAATGTCTGAATAATCTTTCGAACGTTGATCGGTATTATGAATAATCAGGGCAATCGGTGAGCCCGTGGTAACGCCGTCAAAAACACCGGATAAAATTTGTACTTCATCAAGTTCACGACGTTGGGTGGTATGTCGGGTTTTGCCCGGGCGACGACGATCAAGATCACCCTGTAGATCGGCTTCTGATAAAGACAGCCCCGGAGGACAACCATCGACAATACAGCCTATTGCTGCGCCATGACTTTCACCAAAACTGGTGACTGTAAAGAGTTTACCTAGCGTATTTCCAGACATATTTTATTTTACTTTTATTAATTTTGAGCAATTCTAACAAGAATTCAGTGTATTTAAAATTATTCTTATTTAAAGATGGATAAATATTAAAGAATCACCTATTTATGCCGATCTATTAGACTATATTATTAGAAGAATCAAATTCACACAAAATGTTAACTCGATTAATTCAACACTTTACTAAATCTGATGCTGTTAGATTAAATCTGAGCAAAAGCTCATGGTTATTAATTATCAGTTTTAGTGCAATCTTAATCGTAACATTTGCCGCCCTCGCCTTTATTTCATACCAGATAAAAGTAACCCAGGCTCAGATAAGTGAAGTCGTAACCAGCAATAACCAAAAATCACAATTGTTAGTAGACATGCAGCAAGCCGCACGGGAAAGAAGTCTTGCTCTCTACAAAATGATCAACACAAAAGAACCTGTAAAATATGAACAGGTATACAATAAATTTCAAAGTTATGCGGATGTCTTTAATCATGCAAGAGAAAAATTATTATCCATACCACTTTCAGACATGGAAATTAATTTACTTGAAAAGCAGGAAAAATTAAGCCGGCGCGCTTTACCGTTACAAAATCTTATTATTAAATTTGTTGATAAAAGCAGATATAGAGATGCAGTAAACATACTCATTAACAAATCAATCCCTGCACAAAACTCGGTTTTATCGCAAATTTCAAAAATTATTGACTTACAAAACGATAATAACGAAAAAATTATTATTCAATTACAAGAAGAAGTGGATAACAATATTATTATTGTAATTCTTTTATCTGTTCTAATCTTAATTTTAACAATTTTTACCGCTTTATTTGTCATTACAAAGATCACTAAGACTGAAAAACAACTGTTTTTTGAAAAAGAGCTGGCACAGATTACTCTTCATTCTATCGGTGATGGCGTTATCACAGTTGACAAAGACTACATGATTAAAACGATAAACCCTGTTGCAGAAATGCTGGCAGATGTAAAAAGTGCAGAAGTTATAAATAGAAACATACTGAGCATTTACGAAGACGAAAGTCCCAGGCAGCGAACAGAAATAAACAAGACCTTAGGAAATACAAGGGCTCACCGTTCACTATTTGATTTCACATTAACCAAAAAAGACGGCACCAAGTTTGAAGTAGAGCATACCATTGCACCAATAATTGATCGTAATAAAAATATTTTAGGTGCGGTAATTATTTTGCGTGATGTAACTGAAGTACGCACAATGGAAAAACGGCTAAGTTACCAGGCATCACATGATGCACTGACTGGACTTATTAACAGACGTGAATTTGAAGTACGACTAAAACAAACAATTCGAAATGCCATTACTGAAGATGTATCTCACTCAATATGTTTTCTTGATCTGGATAAATTTAAAATCATTAACGACACTTCCGGTCATGCCGCCGGTGATGAATTTTTAAAACAAGTATCAAAAACGATTCAATCATTGTTACGACAAACTGATGTGCTTGCGCGACTCGGCGGCGATGAATTTGCAATCATCCTCGATAGCTGTTCCATTCATCAGGCAAAAATAATTTGCAATCAAATTATTAAAAAAATTAAAAACAACCGGTTCAACTGGGGTAAAAATTCATTTGAAGCCGGAGCAAGTATCGGCATTGTACCTATCACAAAAGTAACCGCTACTGTTTCGGAAGTCATGAGTTCAGTCGATGCTGCATGTTATGAAGCAAAAAACAAAGGCCGTAACCGAATTCAGGTATTTGAGCCGAATGATGCGGAATTTGTTAAACATCAGTTAGAAACATCCTGGATTCAAAAAATAAAAACAGCAATTGATAACAATCAATTTGAGCTGTATTTTCAGGAACTACATAATATCAATCCAAAATATCCAACCCCCCCATCCATTGAACTGCTTATACGTTTAAATGACAAAGGTAAAATTATTGGCCCTGATTCATTTATACCAACTGCCGAACGTTACAATTTAATGCCACTGATTGATGAATGGGTGATCAATAATACCTTTGATTTTATTAATAATTATAATAAAAAACATAATACAGAAATTCGTGTAGCAATTAATCTTTCTGGACAATCACTCTCCGATGATACGGTGCTTAACTTAATCACCAATAAATTGAGGGAAAATAAACATATCAAAAAAAAGCTCATCTGTTTTGAAATAACAGAAACTGCGGCAATAGCAAACATGAGTAAAGCAATTGAATTTATTGCTCAAATAAAACAAATGGGCTGTAAATTCTCGCTTGACGACTTCGGCAGTGGTTTAAGTTCTTTTTCTTACTTAAAAAGTATGCCCGTTGATAATCTGAAAATTGATGGTGTTTTTATTCGTGATATTAATATCGACCCTATTAACCGAATATTTGTAGAATCTATCCATAACATCAGCAAAATAATGGGCATAAAAACAACAGCAGAATATGTTGAAAATGAAGAAATTTTAAACTGCATTAAAGCGATTGGTATTGACTATGCGCAGGGCTTCCATATTTCAAAACCTGCACCAGTAACAACATTGCTTTAAATCGTTTTTGAAAAGCGTTGTGTTTTATTGTTTTTAAGATATATATCAAACACCATACAAATATTTCTAATCAGCATTTTCCCTTCCGGCAAAACTAAAATGCGATCTGCCGTTAACTCAAGCAATGAATCTTTTTGCATTTCATTTATTTGTTCGAGCTCACCTGCAAAATATTTAGAGAAATTGATTTCAAATGCTGATTCAATCTCTTTGAAATTTAACTCGAAATGACAAATCAACTGATTAATCACTTCTCGTCGCAAAATATCGTCCGTAGTTAACCTTATGCCTCTGTACACAGGTAATTTTCCTGAATCAACAACCGCAGTATATTCTTTAATTGTTTTAATATTTTGGCTATAGCTATCGGCAACTTTTCCTATTGACGTAATGCCCAGGGCAACAAGATCACAATCTGAATTTGTAGAATACCCCTGAAAATTTCGATAAAGTTTTCTCTGTTTTTGTGCAACCGCTAATTCATCTGTCGGCTTAGCAAAGTGATCCATACCAATATATTCATATCCGGCATCAATGAGTTTGTTAGTCACATTTTGTAAAATTGCCAGCTTATCTTCAGCCGAAGGTAAATCTTCACTATTTATTTGTCGTTGTGTTTTAAACATTTCAGGTAAATGCGCATAATTAAAAACAGATAATCTGTCAGGTTCCAAATCAAGCACCTTATCCACTGTTTCACTAAAGCTTTGTTCCGTTTGAAAAGGCAATCCATAAATAAGATCCAGACTAATTGAATGAAACTGATTTTTTCTTGCCGCAAGAATAACCTCTTGTGTTTCTTTAAACGACTGAATACGATTTACAGCCTGCTGAACTTTAGGATTAAAATCCTGAACACCTAAACTAATACGATTAAAGCCTAATTTTCTTAATAAATTAATTGACCCTGCATTCACCTCTCGCGGATCAAGTTCAATTGAATATTCACCACTGTCATCATCCAGCAAGGTAAAGTGTCGACGAGTTTGTTGCATCAATTCTGTCATTTGTTCATGGCTGATAAACGTGGGGGTTCCCCCCCCCCAATGCAGTTGCTTAACAATTCGAGTCGCTTTAAAGAGATCACCCTGTAATTTTAATTCTTTATAAACAGCATCAAGATACGGTTGGGCATGATTACGATTTTTAGTCACAATTTTATTGCAACCACAGTAATAACAAATTGTGTCGCAGAAGGGGATATGAAAATAGAGCGATAAGGGAGTATTTCTCTCATTACTTAGTTTAACTTGCTGAAAATAATCTTCTTCAGTAAATCCTTCAGTAAATTGAATCGCTGTTGGGTATGAGGTATAACGAGGCCCTGACTTATCATATTTCTTAATTAAGTCATTATTAAATACAAGTTTTGTCACTAAATTTTCCTAAAAAGTTTAATTTTAAGCTGCGGCTATATTACGGGAACAACATTTAGTTAGCCTGATATAGATCAAGTAAACTATATTCTTCTGTTAAAGTTGCTCGTGATTGTTCTTTCATTTTATTACTTTTTATTTAATGAGTTCTGCGGCGTTAGCAAAAACATCATGATGTTTTGTAACCTCACTGGCATCGAGCATAAATACACCTTCACCACCGTATTCAAAACTTAGCCACATGAAAGGCACCTCAGGAAATTTTTCCACTAATGCTTCTTCACTGTTCCCGACTTCAACAATTAAAATCCCTTCTGGATTTAAATGTTGTTTTGCGTCACGTAACATTGGAATAACTAAATCCAGTCCATTATCACCTGCTGTCAAACCTAACTCGGGTTCGTGACGATATTCATCCGGTAAGTTCGACATGTCTTCTGCATCAACATAAGGTGGGTTGCTAACAATCAAATCATATCGCCGGCCTTGCAGATGACTAAATAAATCAGATTCTATTATATTCAGGCGACCTTCAAGTTGATGTTTTATTTTGTTTTTTTCTGCAACCTCTAATGCTTCAGTTGATATATCTGCAGCATCAACCTCTGCATCAGGAAAGGCATAAGCACAGGCAATCGCAATGCAACCACTGCCAGTACACAAATCTAAAATTCGATTCACCTTTTCTGGTGCAACCCAGGGTTGAAATTGCTCTGCAATTAACTCCGCAATCGGTGAACGAGGAACAAGTACGTTTTCATTTACATAGAAGGGTACACCGGCAAACCACGCTTCATGTGTGAGGTATGCGGCAGGTTTTCGTGTCTCAATTCTTTTTTGAAAAAGCGCGTTAACTTTCGCAATATTATCCTGAGATAGTTCTTTGTCTAATGCTTCGTCGCTATAGTCAGGCGTTTCATTTAATGCAAAAAAAGCCAGACATGCCGCTTCATCTAATGCGTTGTCGGTACCATGACCATAGTACAGTGATGCTGTTTCAAATGCAGCCGCACCGTAATGAATCATCTGACGTAAATTTTTTACCTCGGACAAATTTGAAATAGTATCGCTCACTATGCTGTCGGCTTCCTGGCATGCTTGGGACGGAAAGCTTTAACAAATGATTCATCCGTCTCAAGGTAAGGGCCTTCCAATAAATCGATACAATATGGCACAGCAGGAAAAACAGCATTTAAACAATCTGCAATCGCTGAAGGTTTACCCGGCAAATTAATAATCAAAGATTGATGCCGTATCGCGGCAATTTGTCGGGACAAAATGGCTGTTGCTACAAACTTTAATGATACCGCGCGCATTTGTTCACCAAAGCCGTCTAAAATTTTATCACTCACCGCAACCGTTGCTTCCGGTGTGATATCACGTAAAGCTGGCCCTGTGCCACCTGTAGTAACAATCAAACAACAGCCTTGATCATCTGCTAATTCTTTTAGTGCAGCCTCGACCTGATCTTGTTCATCCGGCACGATACGCGCCACAGCTTCCCACTCGTTTGTTAATGCATTCGACAACCACTCCTGCATCGCAGGGCCGCCTAAATCTTCATATTCACCACGGCTTGCTCTGTCTGAAACGGTGACAAACCCGATTTTTGCTAACTTTGCCATTCTTGCCCCTGCTTAAATTTCATATTAATTATTTGATTTCGACTCATTCTAAACGAATCCCGTCAGGATCTCGCGATTCACACCATTTATAATTTCTGTTTTTAAAAAATCCTGTCTCACCTGTTGAATAATCAATATCCAGTCTCTGCAAATATCCAACAACAAGCGTGCTTTCATCTCCGTTTCGCGGAAAACAGTCAATGGAAAATGATTTTTCATAGTATTCTTTAGATACTTTAAGAGAGAACGACCCAAAGACAGGTGTGATCAATTGACTTTAACTCGATCAAAACTAATTACACGATCCAATTGAATTAACTCTGCATGTCCGTCCGTCGATCCAAATAGCATGATCCAAACGTGCATCAGAAAAATCTGTTGTCAGAATATTTGCATCCCGAAAATTTGCATAACTTAAATTAGCCTGAGTAAACTTTGCCCCGGATAAATCAGCCCCTATAAAATTAGCGCCGGTTAAATTTGCTTTAGTAAAGTTAACAAACTTTAAATTTGTTAAATGTAATTGCGCATATTTTAAATTTGCAAGAGATAAATCCGCTGACTGTAAATTTGCCGTTTGCAGGTTAATATTCATTAAATTCGCTGCAACCAGATTAACTTTATTGAGCTTCGCTCCGCTTAAATTGCAGCCACTCCAGTTAACCCCTTGTTTAGGTGAATCGGAACAATTTACAACATTTATATCTTCAGGAGAATATTGAAAAGCAAGCACAACCACTGCTGCAATAATCAAAAACAAAATACCAAACTGTAAAAAGGTTTCCTTTGGACTACTTTTAGTTTTTACCTCTGTCGCTAATCGGTGTAAGCGTTTAATTTCTGTACTTTCGTACGACTCATTTTCCCTGCGTTCGTTTTGCTCATCTATTTCAGCCACGCCACGTCGTTCATCTGCCCAGCGCCGCGCTGCCGCTAATCGATTTTTAAATTCAGGGTCATTGCGATCTTCCAAAAATATTTCCGGCACCAGTTCAGGCACATTCCGAATCGCAATCCACTCCTCTTTGTCATGGCTAACTTCATCATCCAATTTATAGCGACCAAGCAACATCTCCTGAGTAATCTGCCCGCCAGGAAACGGGCCTTTAACGCTTCCATCTGACTGATGACGAACGTACCAAGCATTTGTCGTATTCATTTGAATTTTTACCCTATTTTTCCAGATAAAGTACAGGAATTTATTAATTGTCCGCTATTATATAAAGAGTATGCATAAAATCAGACGATAACAACAGCCGTTAATAATTTTACACATTTAGAGCGTTTTTTTACGATAAATATGGAAATAAAACCACCCTCAAGTGACTTGTATGCCAGCATCGCTCGTGTTTCCACGACAGCGCAAAACAACCTGTCTAAAAACGTGCCCCCTGACTGGAAAATCACGCAACTGATACAGGCTGTCATAACAAAAATCACAGACAAACAACTTTTTCTTGATATACAGGGCGTTAAAGCAAACACAGCAAAACCAACACTAGCGGATATAAAAGTCGGCGATATTCTCAAACTGCAAATTGAACAACTTAAACCGATGCCGCAGTTTCGAATAATCAATGTGCAAAAAGCAACAAATAATAATGTAATTACACAGGCAATAAAAAACCTGCTCTCTCAAAATAATGAGACCTCAGCACTATTAAAAAATATCAGTTATATTGCAAGTCGACCTGCATTACGCCCTTCTCCTCTTGCGGCAGAGGTTAATGCTGCAGTGCGAGATATCTATAAAAACCTACCCTCACCTTTTAATTTAAAAAACTCTGCACAAATAAAAAACCATTTAGAAAATAGCGGCCTGTTTATTGAGAATAAAATCAGAAAACAAATTGTTTCCATTTTACAAAATACTAACGCCGTTAAATCAGAAAATACGATGTCTTTATTGAATTCTAATATTAAATCTTCACTTGAACCTGATCTGGGCGCACAACTACACCGACTGGCCTATATTATTAAATCACAATTGCTGCACTTTCAAAAAACGGCCCCCATTCAAAATGAGATTAATACTTTAAAAAATAATATTAACCGCCCCACAATGCAACAAAACATCAACAGAGCGACAATAGAACACGCCAGCTTACAAAATATTAAACAACGTGACGAAGCTATGCATAGTTTTTTACGACAAATTGAATCCAGCTTATCTCACATGCAACTACATCAATTACAAAATTTGAATGAAGCTCATTTTGGCCGCCCGGAATGGTTAATGGAGTTTCCTGTTAAAGATGGACAACATATTGATTTATTTAAGCTCCATATCAGTGAAGAAGAAAGTAAAAATGGTGAAGAAGAAAGTAAAAAAATATGGAATGTCACCTTACTTTTTGAGTTAACCGGTTTAGGTAAAATAAAAGCCCATATAAAAATGCAAAATGATTTTGTCTCTGCGCAATTTTTTAGTGAAAAGAAAGAAGTGTTATCACTCTTTCAGGAAAATTTTGACTTTTTAAGAAGTCGATTAAATATCAGTGGTTTAAATGTAGGCAGCATAGAATGCGCTCATGCCAAACTGGTTGAGGAAAACTCACCCTCCCGCTCAAAACCATTGGATGAACGCACATGAGCCAAAACACTGAATCATCACTCGCGGTTGCTTTAAAGTATGACGGTGAAAATGCACCCAAAGTTACCGCGAAAGGCTCTCAAGAAATTGCTGAACAAATTATTGAGCTCGCAAAAAAACATAACGTGCCGTTAACAGAAAACAAAGAATTAGTTAACTTATTAGCAACACTCGAACTTGGTGAAGAAATTCCAGAGGCACTTTACCTCGCGGTCGCTGAGATTATTGCTTTTGCCTATATGCTTAAGGGAAAAGTACCGGCAGGGTTTGAACCCGACTGAGGAGAGGATGGGATTATTCGGCCTAATCGGCCTCACCCTACGGGCTGCCTCCGCTACGCTACGGCATTCATGGGTGTTACACACCCATATCGAACCTCTTTAATTTATATCGAGGGTTCGAATACTCACTAAACAAAGTAAATTTTTAAACGCGATATTTCTTCGCCTCTTAAAATATGGCGGAGAAGGAGGGATTCGAACC
>Ga0316208_1003299_pt1 | contig 11813 bp, 9 predicted proteins | sample 3monopyrite_MG_FD_204944 | JGI IMG/M metagenome (GOLD analysis project Ga0316208, IMG submission 204944) | Microbial mat bacterial communities from mineral coupon in-situ incubated in ocean water Damariscotta River, Maine, United States -... | ecosystem: Environmental > Aquatic > Marine > Coastal... | reverse complement strand
CTTCCTTCAGACCCCGCCGTTGGCCAGCGACGCCCTTGCCATTCGAATTCTCTTCCCCACGAACAGGGCGAGGTCACTGACAAGCAGTGACAGGGTTTGCCAGCTTCGCTGGGCAAACAAAAAAGCCGCCCAGGAGACTGAGCGGCTTGGAGCTTTTCGTTTATTCGCAACAGAGTTTAACGTCCCATGAACGCGATGACCTTACCAACTTCCACTGGAAGACTGACGTCGTCCATGTGCGGAGCGGCGGTGACCGTTGCTTTCAGCTCGTTCTGGTCAAAGCTGATCCAGTCACAGGCTGGGGCGGTGTTGGCAGCTGCCATCTCTTTGTAAAGATTGAGCAGGTTCGGCCGATTTCGGATCGTGATCACGTCGCCTGGCTTCACCTGAATCGACGGTTTGTCGATGGTTCTGCCGTTCAACTGGAAGTGACGATGCACGATTCCCTGGCGAGCCTGTGGTCGCGAAAGAGCGAAACCAGCTCGACGGACAACGTTGTCCAGACGCTGCTCACACATAACGAGCAGGTTTTCACCGGTGTTGCCCTGCTTGCGACGAGCGACGTCGTAAAACTTGCGGAGCTGCTCTTGCCGCATGCCATAATAAAACTTGATCTTCTGCTTTTCCTGCAACGCGAGACCGTATTCCGACATCTTTCGACGTCGTTGGACTGGTCCGGGGGGATTCTCACGTGCCTCGAACGCCTTTTGAGCACCCGCATTTTCGAAAATGACAGTTCCGAGACGACGGTTGATCCGTCCCTTTGGTCCAGTGTACCGACCCATTTGGGCAGCTCCTTAAAGAGTTACAGCAGAAGACTTTATCGCGTTTCCAGACGATCCGTACGGGATGTCTGACGCAGTCAGGGATGTCGTAAGGGGCGAGACTCTAAGTATTTACGTCGCGAGATTCAACCATCGCCGTGCGACTCGTAGAGGTCTCAAGTCGTAGGTCAGGCTCTGCCTGACGAAGTCTTAATCACAAGACACATGGGTAGAAACAAAAACCACGGAAGACACGGAATCGCACGGAACAAAGTATGTCAATTTCCGTGTAATTCCGTGTCTTCCGTGGTCCTGAAAACTCCGTCAGGCAGAGCCTGACCTACAGATCGTTGCGAATTCCGATCGCGGTGGCCGTGGCGTAGGCCTTGCAGTGCGAGATGGTGATCAGGAATTCGTCGATGCCAATCTTTTCGGCATACCCGCCCGCTCCCCCCCGGATATTTACGAAGGGTTGACCACTTTTCTCATTCAGAATCTCGATATCCAGCCAGCCGATACCTTTGACGAAGCCCGTGCCGAGCACCTTCATGATGGCTTCTTTCGCGGCCCAGCGTCCGGCAAAGGCTTCGTAGCAGTGCTTCCGTTTCTGGCAGTACTTGATTTCTTCGGGTGTGTAGATCCGATTGATGAAGGTCTCGGCGTGCCGCTCGATCATCTTTGCGATGCGAGCGATTTCGACGATGTCTGTTCCAAGTCCGACGACCACGGGGATTGAGCTTTCGATTGAGGGTTCACGACTGCTGGCGAGCAAAAACTACACTGAATCCGAGGTTAGCTCATACCCTGAGCTTCGTCCAATTGTCGCTTGAGCTCCGAAAACTGCTGCTCGGACAGGTCAACATCGGGCAATTGACGGACGTCGTTCCGAGAGGATAACTGGAGGTTTACGAGCGGACGTTGTTTGCAGCCGCAGGCTGAAAATTCGACCATCGCCGCCGTGATCGGTTCCAGTTCTGAATCGGAAATTGTCGCCGTCAATGACTCAGGAAGCGGAGCGGCGAACGTCTGGCTTCGCACAACGCGCCGCCAGCTCTGACATTGTGAGCAGAACGGCGAATTGGCCGCCGCCCTCGCAAGTAGCGACGCCGCGGCACCTGCCAGTAGCAGCTCCAGTAAGCCAATTGCGATCGCCGCGGTTGGACCAGCTTTCAGCGACGACGCTCGATGGGTGAGCCAGGCAGCGAAGTCACTTTCCGGCGGAGCGGCTTCCGCATCAAGAAACTCGGAAAACTGGCGACGCGATTCTTCGTACGCTTTCAGCTGTTCGGGGTCGGCGCCGTCGGGTTCCTTCATCTGAGCCAGCATTCGAGCAGCGATTGCGGCATCGGGTCGAGGCTTCGTGGACTGCTCCAACTGTTCCGCCCAACCCTGCCACCAGAGTATCGCCGTCACGACGACGCTGGCTGCTCCCGCAACAAACCCGCCGATGGCTGCCAGCTTCGAAAAGTGCATCCGGAAAGGTTTGGCGGCCTGGCCGATGACTGCTCCGACGGCGAATCCCTGAGCAATGCCGAGCAGGCCGAGCAGCCGAAATCGCGCTGGCAGCGCCGAAAACACGACGCCAGGCAGGATCGCCAGAACCAGCGAAACGCCGAGCCAGCCGCAGAATCGCAGTCCGACCGAACTTTGAGAATGGTTCGAGGCGACTGCAGAATCGTCATCCGACGGCTGTACGCCGAGTTTGTCGGGCTCGCTCGGCGTGTCGAGTGAATCGTCGTTTGCATCTGTCTGGTCTGAATCGGGCATGTCTGGCGCCGGTAGGTGCTTTCGATAAAGTCGGCGTGACAGTCTGGTGAGGCTGCGAACGCGGCTGCGGATGAACTATAACGTTTTGCCGATCCAGCCGAGCGGCACGGCACGACCCACGAACCGTCAACGATTCGAACGATAACACGGCCCATGAGCACAACAAACGTCATCGATATTCTGCGGGAGCGGATTCAGTGCCATTTCCCGGTTCTGTTTCTGAACACGCATGAAGAGGACCGGTGGGAATCGGAACTCGCGAACCTGGCCCTCGACATGGAACGCGGCCTGGTCATCTGGACGGCGACCGACGGTGCCTCGCCCCCGCTCGATTCTCAGACTGGCGACCATCACAGCCCCGGCGATTTTCTTCATCAGATCACAGCTTACCCGCGCGATCACGTTTTCCTGCTCAAGGACTTTCATCCGTTCCTCAAAGATCCGTTCGTCGTGCGGCGACTGCGCGACGTCATCCCAATGCTGACCGAGCAGAACAAAACGATTCTGCTGATGGGACCGGACTCGACCGTGCCGATTGAGCTGCAGCGCGACTCCGTATCGATCGAGCTGCCGCTGCCCGGCCTCGAAGACCTGCGCGAGGAGCTGCGTGAACTGCTCATTCAGAGGCAGCATCAGGGCGAAGCCAACGTGCGGCTCACCGAGCAGCAGGAAGAGAAACTGCTGAAGGCTGTCGCGGGCCTGACGACGAAACAGGTTCGGCAGGCGCTGTCGCGAGCGTTGCTTGGACGCAGCAAAGTCGACAGTGAGGTCTACGCCGCGCTGATCGCCGAGAAGAAGTACATGGTCCAGGGCTCCGACATGCTGGAGTTTCAGGAGCTGGCCGAAGGTGCGAAGGACATCGGCGGGCTGGACGCGTTGAAGGCGTGGGTTGGCACCAGAGCCGAAGCATTTTCTGAAAAGGCTCGACAGAAAGGCATCCCCTCACCGAAGGGTGTGCTGCTGCTGGGTGTGCAGGGTTGTGGAAAAAGTTTGACGTCGCGAGCCATCGCGCAGATGCTCGCTTTTCCTTTGGTCAGGCTCGACGTTTCGACGCTGCTCAGCGGCGGCCTGGGTGAATCGGAAAAGAATCTGCGGGACGTGCTCAACCTGATGGAGATGATCGCTCCGGCCGTGCTGTGGATGGACGAAGTTGAGAAAGGCTTCGCCGGCGTTGGGGAAGAGGGCAGCGATTCGACAATGATCCGCCTGATGGGGCGTTTCCTGACGTGGATGCAGGAAAAGAAAGCGCCCGTGTTTGTGGTCGCGACGGCGAATTCGGTCACGGGGCTGCCGCCGGAAATGTTGCGTCGAGGCCGCTTTGACGAACTCTTTTTCGTCGACCTGCCCAACTATCACGAGCGGCAGACAATCCTGAAAATTCACTTGAAGAAGCAAGGACTGGATCCCGCCAACTTCGACCTCGGTCACCTCTCCGACAAGTCCGAAGGCTACAGCGGCGCGGAAATCGAACAGTCGGTCCAGACGGCCGTCATCGAGAATTACACTCGTGGCGGCGATCTCGAACAGAAGCAGATCGAAGACTCGATCGATGACACCGTTCCGTTGTCGGTGACGATGGAAGAAAAGATTTTCGAACTGCGAGAGTGGGCGCGTTCACGCTGTCGTCCCGCCACGCCGGACAGTCGCGTGCTTCAAATGCTGGAAGAAGAACACCGCGAGAAGACCGGCGAGGCACCGCCGGAAATGTTCAACCTGATCGACGACGAGGACACTGACGAGCCCGACGACGCGTTCAACTGGAAGACGATGATCGCTGAAGGCCGCGTCCAGGCCGGGCTTCTGGAATACGTCTCTGAACAGGACGACGTCACGCTTGCCGAACTTCAGCAGGCCGTCACCGATCATGTTGAAGCCGCGGGAGAATTCGGCCTCGCACTCCGAGCCGACCCGCACGTCGTCATCTGGCACGGAATGAGTGCCGAGATTGCCGCTCCGCTGGCGAAGCTGATTTCCGACCGCAAGCTGTACCTGCATCAGGTGTCCGGCTCGCGGTACGGCAACGACGCGGCCAGCGTGACGCTGCCAAAACTGGCAGCCCTCACCAACGATCGGTTGAGCAAAACAGGATGGCTGCCGGTCACGATCAGCGCCGTCGCCCCGGAAGAGGTGGACGAACGCCTGGTCCGAGTCGCCCGAATGAAACTTCGGAGATGAGTGGTTGGCCGTAAACCTCGGTCGACTTGGAATCACAGAAGAACGGAACGCAGAGCCCGCCGAGGACTCGCGGAGAATTTAGGAGAGGTCTCCTTTCCTCTCTGCGTTTTTCAACTCAGCGCCCTCTGCGTTCAAAACGTCAGTCTGATCGAGACCATTTCGCCGACCAGACCCATCTTACCGGCTCGACCTGTCGTGACATTCCATCGCGGCGACCGAACCGGAACTGGTTTGACTCTGTCGGATGCGATAAAAATCGCCTCTTCAGCCCCCGGGATTCACCTCTCGGGTCGGTTTTTACGACGATCTTCAACTTCAAACCCAAGCCAACATTATGATTCAGGTCAACCTTCCCGACGGAACGAGCAAGGAATTTGACGCCGGAACCACCGCTCTGGACGTCGCCGCGTCGATTGGCGAAAGGCTCGCTCTGGCGACGGTCGCCGCCGAAGTCAACGAGACAATCGTCGATGCCATGCGGCCGCTGGACGAACTCCAGGAAGACGGCCAGCCGGTTGGTCTGAAGCTGATCACGACTCGCGATGCCGCCGCTCTGGGAGTGCTGCGTCACTCGTGTGCTCACGTCATGGCCCGAGCGGTCATGCGCCTGTATGAAGGCGTCGGCCTGGCTTTCGGACCGACCACCGGCACCGGCTTCTACTACGACTTCGACCTGGAAACTCCGATCAGCGACGACGACTTCCCGAAGATCGAAGCCGAGATGAAGAAGATCGTCAAAGAGGCCGAGCCGTTCGAACGCTTCTACATGAACCGCGACGAAGCGTTGCAGTTCTGCGGTGATCTCAAGCAGGATCTCAAGTGCGAGCACATCGACACCGGCCTCGCCGATCACTCACAACTTAGCTTTTACCGGCAGGGCGAATTCGTCGACCTTTGCCGCGGCCCGCACATTCCGAATGCTGGCAAAATCAAAGCGTTCAAACTGCTGAGCGTCGCCGGCTCGTACTGGAAAGGCGATGCCGACAACAAACATCTGCAGCGTCTCTACGGAACGGCCTTCTTCAGCAAGAGCGACCAGAAGGAGTATCTCGCGCAGCTCGAAGAAGCGAAGCGACGCGATCACCGAGTCCTCGGTAAACAGCTCGGCCTGTTCACCATCAGCCCGGAAGTCGGTCAAGGGCTAAGCCTGTGGCTGCCAAAAGGCGCGACGATCCGAGCGTTGCTCGAAGACTTCATCAAGAAAGAGCTGATGGCTCGCGGCTACCAACCGGTTTACTCACCGCACATCGGCCGCGCGGAACTTTACGAAACCAGCGGACACTTTCCGTACTATCGAGATTCGCAGTTCGCTCCGATCTTCGGCCACAACGCAGGACAGCTCGTTGACTACTGGAAGCAGAAACTGTCCGAAGGCGAACTAAGCGACGACGACGAACAACAAATCGGACGCACGGCAGAACTACTCGGCTGCGGCTGCGCCAGCGAAGCGTTGAAGGCAGACTCGACTGACGAGAAAGCAAAGATTCTGCACGGCTGGGAACATGGCCAGGAACGGTACCTGCTCAAGCCGATGAACTGCCCGCATCACGTGCAGATGTATAAGGCTCAGCAGAGAAGCTATCGCGATCTGCCCGTGCGACTGGCCGAATTCGGCACGGTCTATCGACACGAACAATCCGGCGAGCTGAACGGGCTCCTCCGAGTCCGAGGTCTGACGCAGGACGACGCTCACCTGTTCTGCACTCCCGAGCAGGTTGAAGAAGAATTCATAGACACGCTCGACCTGGTCAAGTTCGTGCTGGATGCCGTCGGCCTGGACGACTACCGCGTGCAGCTTTCCAAACGCGATCCGAATTCCGATAAGTACGTCGGTTCGCCGGAACTCTGGGACGCCGCCGAAGAAACTCTGCGCAAGGTGCTGGTCGACTCTGGCCTGAACTTCACCGAGTGCGAAGGGGAAGCTGCGTTCTACGGACCGAAGGCTGACTTCATGGTTCGAGACTGCATCGGCCGCGAATGGCAACTTGGAACCGTCCAGCTCGACTACAACCTGCCCGAACGGTTCGAACTGGAATACACCGGCGCTGATAACAAAGCTCATCGCCCGGTCATGATTCACCGAGCACCGTTTGGGTCGATGGAACGCTTCGTCGGGATGCTCATCGAACATTTCGCTGGAGCCTTCCCACTTTGGCTGGCACCCGAGCAGATTCGAATTTGCCCGGTCACCGACAAGTCGACCGACTACGCAAAGAAACTGGAAGCTCAATTCAGATCGGGAGGCTTCCGAGTCACGACGGACACCCGCAGCGCGAAGGTCAATGCAAAGATTCGCGACGCTCAGATCGAGCTGATTCCGTACATGATGGTCGTCGGCCCGAAAGACGAAGAGCAGAACGCCGTCTCCCTGAGAGACCGCATCTCAGAATCCGACCAGGGCGGAACCGACCTGGGCATGATGCCTGTCGAAGAAGCTCTGGCGAAGCTGAAGGAAGAAGTCGAATCCCTGACCGTCCGCCAGGCCGTCAAATCCAGCTTCCGCTCCTTCGACGCCGACACCGGCGAGCAGAATGAGTATTGATGTTTTGGTAATGCCGACGCGTCAGCGAGGGACTGAGCGAACGTAGGCTGGAACAAGCACAGCGCAGTTCCGGCATTTCGGGGCGAGGCCTGCCGGAACTGCGCTGCGCTTGTTCCAGCCTACAGCCTTGGCTAAGTTGACTGACCAACCCTCAAAACCGTTGCCTTTACCATGACATACTTCATCCGCTTCGAGGCTAACTCGCACTGCGATGCCCGTTGCGGGAAAGGACACTGCTGACGTGACTGCTTCATCTGATTATCTACACAGTTTGTTCAACCTCGATGGTTTGACCGCAGTCGTCATCGGCGGAACCGGCGTTCTTGGCGGAGCGTTCAGTGAGGCACTCGGCGGTGCTGGGGCGCATGTTGTCGTCGTTGGGCGAACGCTGAAAACGGATGAAGAAACCGGCAAGACGATCGTCGACAAAATCGTCGATGCTGGTGGCTCGGCAGAATTTGTGAAGGCAGACAGCACAAATCGCGAAGACCTCGAAGCCATCGTCGCTCACCTGAAAGCCGCTGGCCGCGAAGCAAACGTTCTGATCAACGGTGCGGGTACGAATTCGGCGACGCCCTTTTTCGATATCACCGACGAAGAATGGGACAACATTCTTAACACCAACTTGCGAGCCGTCCGACTGGCCTGTCAGGTTTTCGGCAAGGACATGGTCGACAGCGGAACGAAAGGTTCGATTATCAACATCGCGTCGCTGAGCGGTGTGATTCCTTTGTCCCGAGTATTTACCTACTCGGCATCAAAGGGAGCCGTCGTCAACCTGACGCAGAATCTCGGTCGCGAATTCGCTCAGTACGGAATCCGAGTCAACGCTCTCTCGCCTGGCTTCTTCCCGGCTGAACAGAACCGAAAAGTTCTCACACCGGAACGAATCGAAAGCATCCGCAACCACACTCCAACGAGTCGGCAGCTTGGCGACGATCCGCGCAGCCCGTTCGGAATTCCGAACGAACTCGCCGGAGCTGTCGTGCTGATGGCCGCTCCAAACGCCGGCAGTTTCATCACCGGCGAAAACATCGTCGTCGACGGCGGCTTCCTCGCTCAAACCATCTAACCGCTGCCCGCCCCCAGGGTGGTTTGTTCGAGCATGCGTAGGGTACTGACAAGCGCAGCGCCGGCATACCAGATTGCCGGGCATCCTGAGATGGTATGCCGGCGCTGCGCTTGTCAGTACCCTACAATTTTGCGGCGTCAGGTAACGATTTTTGAGTCAAACAGCTTGTGAACCGACATGTCTGCGGAATCTGACATCGCTATCCGGGCTGCGGGACTGACCAAGCAGTACCGCGTCTATCGAAAACGCGAAGGGCTGGCGGCGTCATTCAAAGGCTTGTTCAAACGCGAGTTCAAAACCGTTGAGGCCGTGCGTGACGTTTCGTTCCAGATCAACTCGGGCGAGATGGTCGCGTTCCTCGGCCCGAACGGTGCCGGCAAGACGACGACGCTCAAGCTGTTGTCAGGTCTGATTTATCCGACCTCCGGCGAAGCGACAGTTCTTGGTCACGTCCCCTGGCACCGCGAGAACGCTTACCGGCGACGGTTTTCCCTGGTCATGGGTCAGAAGAATCAATTGTGGTGGGACCTGCCCGCGCAGGAATCATTCCGGCTGCACAAAGAAATCTACCGGATTCCACACGACGACTTTGATCGACGCATGGACGAGCTGACGGAGATGCTCGAAGTCAAAAAGCTGATCGGCCAGCCGGTGCGTGAATTGTCGCTCGGTGAGCGGATGAGGATGGAGCTGATCGCGGCGCTGCTCCACCGCCCGGACGTTCTGTTGCTCGACGAGCCAACAATCGGTCTCGATGTTGTGTCGCAACGGCGAGTGCAGGAATTCCTCAAGCATTATCAGAAAGAGCAAGGCATCACGGTCATCCTGACCAGTCACTACATGAAAGATGTCGAAGCGCTCTGCCAGCGAGCAATCATTATCAACGAGGGCGAACTCAAACACGACGGCCCGATCGCCGACATCGTCGACCGCTTCAGCCAGCACAAAATCATTGAGCTGCAGTTTGCCGGAGCCAGCATCCCCGACGACCTTGATCAGTACGGCCGGGTCTTCGACGCCAAAGCCCCGCGAGCAAAACTCGAAGTCGACCGAAATCGCATCCCGGAAATCCTGACGTCCGTCCTTTCGCGATACACGATTGAAGACGTCAGTGTTCAGGAACGCCCGCTCGAAGAAGTCATCGCCGAACTATTCACCAGCCACCGCGAAGAAGCCGCCGAAGAGTCAACCACATCGTAGGTCAGGCTCTGCCTGACGAAGTCAGTTAATGGAATTAACCACGGAAGGAACGGAAAAACACGGAAGGCAATAATCATCTTTTCGTGACTTCCGTGGTTCAAACTGTATGACATTTACCGTTAGGCGGAACGCTACGGCCCGGAGTTCATTATGAATACATTTCAGGAAATGGCCGCGTCCCGCCGCGAGTGGATCAGCGACGTGCTGATTCCCTGGTGCCGGCAAGCCAGCTTCAAAGATCTCCGCGAAGCCGAACACGACTGGATCAACATCGCCGGCCGCGTTGATCCCGCGATGACTCTCTGGACATGGGCTTGGAGCCGCTTTCCATGCCTCGTTCACGAACGACTTCCCGGCGTGAATGAAACGCTGGAAGTTCGCGTTCAACTTGCCAGCGGAGAGTCGATCGTCGGCTACCCGGACAATCGCGAATCGTCGCGCGGCGAGCTGGTTCTGATTGTCGAGAGTGCTGACGGTGGTTCCGAACAAAGCGGCCCACACAACATTGATCAGGTTGTCGCCGCCGAGCTGACAGATCCGGAACAACTCTCATCGCTGGCTGATCTTCCCGATCGCCCAGTGACGACGATCAACCCAGAGGCTCCACCCGAACACCGCGTTTAATGCCAACGTCGGTCCGATGAATGTAGGCTGGAACAAGCTCCGCGCGGTTCCGGCAGGACCAGGGCTGTGATTGCCGGAACGGCGCGGAGCTTGTTCCAGCCTACGATTTCTGCCGATCCAATCTCCGAAGTTTCTCATGCCCGCTCCAACTGACGTCTCACCTGACCTCGACTTCCGAGCCAAACTACCTGAGCGAAAAGACGTCCGCATCGGTTGCGTCGGTGCCGGGTTTATCATGGCCGACTGCCACCTCGTCGCTTATCGCGAAGCTGGTTTTAATCCGGTTGCCATTTCCTCGCGGAATCGAACTACGGCTCAGGCCGCGGCGGATCGGCATTCAATTCCGAAAGTCTACGACCACTACGAAGAGTTGATCGCCGATCCGGAGATCGAAGTCGTCGACATCGCCGTCCCGCCGGACATTCAGATCGACGTTGTGAAAGCCGCAGTCAAAGAGGGAAGCCATATCAAAGGCATCCTCGCTCAGAAGCCGCTCGGGATTGATTACGCGCAGGCTGTCGAAATCGTTCGGCTGTGCGAAGACGCTGGAATTACGCTCGCCGTCAATCAGAACATGCGCTACGACCAGTCGATCCGAGCGTGTCGCAATCTGCTCGACCGAGGCGACCTCGGCGAACCAGTCTTCGCTTCGATCGACATGCGGGCGATTCCGCATTGGATGCCCTGGCAGGAACGGCTTGGCTGGGTGACGCTCCGGATCATGAGCATCCACCACCTCGACACGTTCCGGTTTCTGTTCGGAGATCCAACGCGAGTCTTCTGCAGCGTGCGAAAGGATCCTCGAACAGCCAGCAAGTTCGATCACGAAGATGGCATCTGCCTATACATTCTCGAATACGAAAACGGCTTTCGAGCTTCGGCCTGGGACGACGTGTGGACCGGTCCTGCTTTAGAAGGGGCCGAAAGCGACATCGGTATTAACTGGCGAGTCGAAGGCACGGAAGGACTCGCCAAAGGGACGATCGGCTGGCCGAGCTATCCGGATCGAACTCCCAGCACACTCGATTTCACAACCACAAAACGGCCCGGCCAGTGGCACCTGCCTCGATGGGATGATGTCTGGTTTCCAGACGCGTTTGTTGGCCCAATGGCGCAGCTTCTGGTCGCGTTGGAAACAAACTCCGAACCCGAAATAAGCGGCCGAGACAACCTCGGCACCATGGCGCTCGTCGAAGCTTGCTACAAATCCGTCGCCGAGCACCGCGCGGTCGAGATTTCCGAGATTCACGCCGGTTAGTGGAAGATGCTTCGTCCGATTCTGAATGGGCACCCGGAGTATACTGCTCAGCCTGTTGACGTATTGAGCCAGCGTTTAATCTCTCTTCATCTGAGAGACCCAAACGGATTCGAGAAGAAGCTGAGTAATCATGAACATAGTCATCTTTGGAGCAGGTACGGTCGGGACTTCGATCGCAGATCTGCTTTGCGCCAATAATCATAATGTCTGCCTGGTTGACTCATCCAGGGATGCATTGTCGCTGGTTGAAGAGCGGCTTGATGTTCAGACGCTGTGTGGATCGGCCTGTGACTCGATCGTGCTTTTTCAGGCAGGCGTTCAAAGCGCGGATCTGGTTCTGGCAGTCACGTCTCTCGACGAAGTGAATCTGGTCGGTGCCAGTCTGGCGAAGGCGATGGGTGCTAAACGGAG
>Ga0316208_1003298_pt1 | contig 11815 bp, 12 predicted proteins | sample 3monopyrite_MG_FD_204944 | JGI IMG/M metagenome (GOLD analysis project Ga0316208, IMG submission 204944) | Microbial mat bacterial communities from mineral coupon in-situ incubated in ocean water Damariscotta River, Maine, United States -... | ecosystem: Environmental > Aquatic > Marine >... | reverse complement strand
CTGCCATCAAACATATGAAACGAAAGCCAGGTTATTGGGAGTCAAGAAAATGACCGTGGGTCTAGGTTCAAGTTAGAAGTGCAACAATTATGGATTATTTTCATAGCATTCTTTGGGTGTTTTATAATTGTGTGTTTTCCGTAGTCGAGTATTTAATATCTCGGCAATATGAGAGCAGGGTCGTTCCTCATTATTTTAACCGATGGATTTGAGAAGTTTGAATCAGCCAAACAATTTAATTGCTATACGGGACTCTCTCCAACAGAAAAAACTAGCGGAACGAGTGTTCGCGGAGCTAGATCCATCAGTAAACACGGAAATCCAAAAATTAGAAATTTATTGTTCATGTGTAGTTTCAACGCTTGCAAATCAAATAAGGCATGCAGAGATTTATATGTCCGTTTGGTAGCTAAAGGAAAGAGTAAAAAATTAGCATTAATCGCTGTATCGAATAAGTTAATCAAGCAATCTTTTAGTATTGCTAAATCGGGGTTAGTTTATCTTCAAGCACTTAGGTTTCAAATAAGCACTATTTTTTGTTTTATCAAGGTCGGCAACCTTACTGTGCGTTTGGGCAGCCATACTCTTGGCAATTTCAGATGCCATATTTAGACCACTAAGGTTTTTTGCAATACTATCTTGAACCTTAAACATTTCAGATAATTGAGAACTAATTCCCAAAGATTTCTGAATATTTTGATGCCATTGGGCCGATTTTAATATGTCGTCAAATCCTGCCATTAACTGTTTTCTATTATTTCTATTTTATCAATGACTTTCATCAATCTATCCGTTTCAGAAAGTGCGACTATTATTTTTTGATAATGTAAAATATCATCAAATTCTAAGGTTCTTTCTTTACGGTCTTTTAGCCATTTTTGAGCAGGTTGGTAGCCACCAATATAAAACTCCCAAGCGGTTAGTGGAATGTTATCAAAATACTGTTCTTCATTTATCCATATTCTGCCCAATTGCTTTTCTTCATCAAATAACTCCCAATTTTTTTTGTCGATTTTGGTTGTAATAGTATTATTTCCACCTTTTGGATAAGTTGTAATGTAATCTTCCACTTTTGGAGATTCCAATAAATGTATCTGTCTGATTTCTCCGCCTAATTTTACCAATTGCCAAAATGTAGTTGCATCCTTTGGATATGGCACTCTCGGAAAATCTATTTTTAAAAACTCGTTGTATTTCTCTCGGTAAGTTGGTGAATGCAACACCGCATAGATGTAATCTAAAATGTCAATTGGAGCAAAAGTGTTTTTGGCAGTATTCTTTTCGTTGGTAAAAGTTAAACCCAAATTCTCCGCAATTTGATTTACAATTTCAGCTTTTAGATTTGGTTTTCTTTCTTCTGTTTGTTCAATGGTTTGTTGTCCGTTGGTTACCGGGTAAATGTAAAGTGGAAAAATTGGAGCACTTCCGAATTTTTTTGCTGTCCCTGTAAGGTTACAATCTGTGGGATTGGTTGAAACAAAAATATGTTTAAAATCCCCTGAAAATTGTCTTGGTGTTAGAAGTGCATAATTTGATTTAAACATATTACGCATAGTACTGAAAGCTGGTCTTCTTTGTAAATTCTCATCATAGTAACAGTTTGAAATATCGAAAGGCCTATAACTAATTTTACGTACTTTATTTAAGTCAATCGTAGCGTTTCTTAATTTATCCACGAATGGGAAACTTGAGGTATTAGTAATACTATATTTTTTGATGGCATCCTCTTTGTTTTCAAAAACGTACTCTATTTCTTGAATAAGTTCTTTTTTATTTGAAGAATAAAAAAGAACGTCTTTACCTGTTTCAATTCCATTATTATAAATGGAGAATAATTCATCCACTTTAAAACCAATAACATATTCTGATTCGCCTGTAAAATCTTTATTTGTGAAAAAGTAACTAGGCTCTTTGTAGTCAAGTATCTTCCAATCAATAGAGCTAATGGAATTTAATTTTAAAAAATCGTATTTAAACTCTCTTTTGCCTTGCAAATCAAAATGATGAATTTTTCCGAGAGTTTTCTTTTTGTTATTGGTAGTTTTAATAAAAATATTTATTGATACACCCTGCATTATATCAAAAACATTATGGTCAGGACTTCCATCCTTACAGACCTCTTTTTTCTTAGCGTCTCCGTGTAAATCAAGTATGTAAATATTATCAAAAGTTTCTAAAATGTTTTTTCTCATTTGACGGTGGATTAAACCGTCAATAAAACTATTGTTAGATATATATGCTAGAATTCCTTCTCCATTTTTCTCAATAAAATGCTGCCCAAATCTTATGAATTTTACATAATCATCAGATAAGGAGTTAAATGACTTTTCAATTAATCCTTTTTTATAATCATCAATCAGTTTTTCTATCCAATTCGATTTATTAGAACTACTTATTGAATAAGGTGGATTTCCAATCACACACATTACTGGTGTATCTCGTTTAATGTGGTTGGCTTCATTGGCTTCACTACTTAACCAATTTGCAAATAAAGTTCCTGTATCTGGATGATACTCTTCTAAACTGTTGGTAAGATAAACTCTTGTTCGTTGATCTTTTGTCGATTTAAAACCTGTTTCTTTTAGCAATAAATCCAATTGCAAATGTGCCATTGCATAACTTGCCATTAATAATTCAAAACCGTTTAAACGTGGGAGCAAATGATTTTCTACGTAACCGCTCCAAATACCTTCCTGTCCTTTAAATTTTTTGTTTACGTGTTTTATTACTTCTGCTAAAAAAGTTCCTGTTCCTGTGGCTGGGTCAAGAATTTGTACTTTATGTACTTCTTGTTCCATTTGTTTGTAGCCAGTTGTAGAACGCTTGTCAGGAGTTTGCGTATTTACAGTAATTTTTGTTTTAGAAGTGTCTGCTAAACCTTGTGGCAAATCAAATTCTGTTTTTAGAATATCATCAACTGCACGAACAATGAAATTCACAACAGGAGCAGGAGTGTACCAAACACCTCTTGCTTTTCTTAATTTGGGGTCATATTCAGCTAAGAACGTTTCGTAAAAATGGATAATAGGGTCTTCCATTTTTGTAGTTTTTCCGTAATTCTTTAGAATTTCTTCAACGTTACAGGCTAAGAATATTTCGGTAAGGTTATCTACAATCCATTTAATTCGGTCGTCAATATCTGGTCCAGCTATGTAGCCAAATAATTTTCTTAAAAACGGATTTGATTTAGGAATCAATTCAGCAGCTTCTTGTCTGCTAAAAGTATCTAAAGTTGGGTCGTGCAAACGAGCAGCAAACATTCCGTAAGCAATAGTTTGAGCATAAACATCTGCAAATCCTTTTGGTGTAATGTCGTGAATCAGAATACTTTTAAAAGCAGTCATTTGCTCTTTCAAAGTACTGTCTTCATTATGTGTCTCATCACTGGTCAAAGCCTTTTCAATAACATCAGAAAGAAGGCGGGCTTTGCCCGCCATCATTTCTGCTAATTTTTTTGAGCTTTTTATGTTTTGTCCAATGTGAGTACAAAAGTCTTTGATAAGGTTTTCAAATGTTGCAAAATTTTGAGGTAGAGCAATAATTCCTTTTTCAGTTATTTCTGCAATAGCAATTTTGGTAATAAATTCTCCGTCATTGTATAAATGAAAATCTATATAATCCGTAAAAATTAGATTGTCTAATGATGCTTTGTAGCGGTCAAATTGTTCTTTGTTTACCGATTTCTTTTTTCCTTCAAGGTCTTTGTCGCCAATGTCTTTTGCTTCAATAAATCCTAAAGGAATATCTTTTTTAGTCAAGATGTAGTCAGGAGCACCACAAGATTGTCTTTTTGGTTCGTTGGTAGCTCTGATTTCAGGCACTAAACTTTCAATGAGTTGCTGTAAGTCGCCTCTAAAAGTATGTTCAGTTGCATTTCCGAGTGTGTATCTCTGATTTATGTTATCAATGTAATTTTGTATTGTCATATTTCAATTCTCATTATTCTCGGTGAGCGTTGGCAATAAATATCTCTTTTGGTTTTTCCAGCGTTTGCCAGTGTATCGGCAAAAACCAAATGTGCTGTTTGTGCGGTCGGCTTTTTCAGCATGGCATACAACGTTTGCATAACACGCATTGAGTTTATGTTATCCCAGTTTCATCTTTAAGTATTGTTGTTATTATTCTATTAATCGTATAGAATAACACGAAGAAAAGCGAATTACTTGTTAAGTACAAACAACATACGCTCAAAAAAACTAGTTTATTTTATACAAGAACTTGTGTGAATTCTACTCATAATTTCGACCGAAAGCATCGTTTCCTATAAACCCGACACCCGTCTGTTCTAAAAGAGTAATCAAAATTTTACGACTCCTGATGGCTGGATAGGGCTTATCGAAAAATATCCAAACATGGCCTCCTTTGCCGGAACGGGAGCGTTCCAGGTAAGCAGGGATGCCGTGTTCTTTACAGATATTGAGAAAAGTACGGCATTCGTCTGCCCATTTCTCTTTATCAAAGTCTGTTGCGATGAACCAAGAGGTATTGTCCGGCAACAATGGATAAATGCCGATTAATTGTTCGCCATTGAAATGCTTTAGAAATTGCTGGTCAGTGAGTGGGTGGTAGGTTTTGTCTTTATAGTTTTTGAAAGTACCACCATTCATTTTATGGAGCCGGTATCTGTAAGGGTCAAAATGATAGGCAGGCATGTATCCGCTTTTATTCCCTTTTTCCCAACGAATGGCAAAGACATCCTCCCGGCCTTTGAAGAGGCTTTTGAAACAAATTCAGGTTTTCATTTTCTGAATATTGGTTCATGTGTCTTTTTACTTTGAGTTATATGCTTCATTAGGATTTCCGTCATATATCCGCCATATCCGCCATATCCGCCATATATCCGTCATTTAACCGCCATTACTCAATTTGTAATAAGTGCCTTTTTTCTCTCCTTTCTTTTGCAGAATACCTTTGGCATTTAATTCGTCTAAATCTCGTAAAGCAGTACGTTCAGAAACTTCAGAGAGCTTTTGATAATCAGAATTTGTGATTTTCCCATTATTCTTCACGTACTCAATAGCTTTAATCTGCCTTTCATTCAGTCCAATCTTTTTCAATTGCTCTTCGGTGAACCGGTCTTTAAAGACCTTGCTTAAGAAACCACCTTGTTCTTCCTTCAAAACTGGTTCAGGCAATTCCGCTTCTTCGCAGGCTTCAATAATTTTGATTGTTCCCCGTCCCCAGGAGTCAATGTAACCGGCCTTGAAACAAACATCTGCAAGCAGTGGATTTCTTGGTTTGGATCGGTGTACTTTCTTTAAGTCTTCTTCTGAAATTCCTTCTGGTAGGCCGCCATCATTCCAGACACTGAAATTGTTGTCATATAAGCGGATTTGTGTGGGCGCTCCCATGTAGTTCCGGTGTACCAAAGCATTGAAGATCATTTCACGAACGGCAGCAACCGGATATTCATCCAGTTCTACCCGTTGCATGCCCATAAAGTCAATCGGGTGAATGAAGAACTTAGCATTGAGCATTTCTCCGATCCGGTCTTTGAGTTGGATCAGGTTGCCTTCTATTACCTCATGAAATTTCAGGTCGGCATCTGTCTCTCCGAACTTACCGATCTTCAGCGCCATATTCGGATAAAATTTTCCGGGGTCTTTGCTGAATAAGACAATAGCCGCTCTTTTCAAATTACCGTCTTCGAGGAGACGTAATTTTTCGAGCAAGTCCGAAACGCTGATGTCATTCTCAATATTAATTCGTTTAGCGATTCGTGCATCTTTCACGAATTGTTTAATGCTGGATTCATCAATGTCATTTATGGAAGCCCTTTGTTCAGGGATATCATCCCATGTTTTTCCGGTTCTTTTCAGGATGAATTCATTCAATGCCAATCCGGTTATTTCCTGCAACGTACTTCCGGTTCGGACATAATATTTACCCCGCACCGAAATTGGTACATCATAGCGGGGAACAATGATTTCAAGATAATGTTTGTTGCCTTCGTTTTGTAGATTTACTTCTGCATACACGCCCAGAATATCCCGGAATTTATTTGGAAGGTCTTCCAGTAGTCTGTTGTAGTTGTCAATACCCGTTACCTTGCCCTTGTCGTCAATACCGATATACAGCTTGCCACCGCTGGCATTGGCAAAGCCGCATATCCATTTCAGGTATTCGTCCCGCCAGTTGGCTTTGTATTCTATGTTTTGGGATTCGGGCATGGTTATTTTACTGGTACTTTTGTTTTAAATGTATTTTCTTCTTCCATTTCGGTTTTTCAATGAATGCCAACGATAACTGAATGGCTAGTTGCGTTTTAACGAGCCGAAACTTTCAGTTTATCACTGATTTTTGTTAAATGAACAGAACTTTGAATTTAGTACTATATAGCGATTAACTATACAGATTGTTCGCATTTCGTTATTTTTAATCTAGTTTATTTTGTTCATCAATGAAGGTGCTGTCATTTAATTTTTTCAATGATTTCATAAAATCTTTTCCGTCTAAAGTGCTTAATTGTGATTTTGCAACTTTGTTCAATTGTATAAATTTTTTTGGTTTTTCAATGTTTTCTGAAATCATTACGGTATTTAGGTTTTCAAGATTGGATAAAACGACCAATTCATTTATTCATGAAAAATCCCTAATATTCATTCCCTTTTTTGCGTGTTCTTTATTTGCTTCTTGCCAATCTTTTGCTGTACAATTATACATTGCTACATTTAGTAAATCGGCTTCTTCTGCATAGATTAACCATTCTTTGTCTTTTGAATAATTTTTTTGTGGTATTATATGTTCTTTGATAGCATCTGTTTGAATATGGTAATTAGTTTTACTTAATATTCGTTTAACACTCCATTCGAGATTAAATTCGTTGGTTTCAATTTCTTTTAATCGCTGGAATTCTTTTATCAAGAGAAGTTTAAACATTGGACTAATCCAAGCGCCAAATTCAAATGCTAAATCTTTATGAGCATAAGTGCCTCCGTATCTACCTGATTTTGAAATAATACCAACTGCATTTGTTGCTTCAATCCACTTCTTAGGAGTTAAGTTAAAATTATTTAAACCTGCCTGTTTTCTAAAAGTGTCGAATTCGACACCTTTAAAATTTGGGTTGTGTAAAGTTTCCCAAAGGCCAATAAATTCGACTGTATTTCTATTACGCATCCAGTTTCGTATATGGTCATTACCGCTTTCATCTCTAACCATATCCGTTAGACAGATATAATCATCTTCGTTTTGTTTTACGATTGAGATTAGTTGGTTTTCAACCTCTATTTTGGATATTTTACTCATAAATGGATAATTAACAAGGTAAAGGTAATGTTTTGTGAAAAATCAATAAGATTTTAATCTTATTTTTCATTCTTTTTAATTGACTGTTTTACAAGACTTAAAATGTATTCCAAATTTTCATCATCTTTGATTTGTATTTCAAAATCTCCATTTCCCCAATGTCCAGTTGTTGAAACATCTCTTGTAATCCCTTTTGTGTCTTCAAGTTCTCCTTTGCTCATATTAATCCACATTTTCAATGCTTTTTTCTGTGGTAAAATGTCAATTACATTTCTACCAGCAACAAAAGCGATATATTTCTTTTTCGGCTTAATTTCAAGATTGTCTAAATTCTGAATTGCACTTTTGAATTTCTCGTAGAGTTCTTTTATTTCTTCACTTACATTTTCTAAATGCTCTTGTTCTGAATAGACTTTTATTTCTCTAGCAACATTGTCAATCGTTTTATCTGCTTTGGAAATTGTTTTAATGCTTTCTTGTGCTCCAGCCTTTTGAATTTGTTCGAAAGAAATCGTTGTGTTTTCAAACCTTTTAACTTCCCATAATTCAATTGGTAAATCTTTGAAGTTTATTGCTTCCCTTTGGTAGTTAGTAAATGCAGGTGAAACAAATAACACTCTCGATTGCGACCAATCTGCGTCAGTACGTTTTAATGTTTTGTCGAGATTTTCATTAAATTCTAAAATGAAGTCCGCTTTATTATTTAACATTAAAGACAAGTAAGCATAACCTTGGTCAATCACGCTAAAATTTTTATCTCGTTTGTATTCGATAATTACGAAGGCGTTTGCTTCTTTATCAAAAGCAAGAGTATCAATTCGGAAGTTATTTAGAGTAAATTCAGATTTAACAAATTCAAGTCCGAAAATTGTTTTCAGGTTGTTTTCCGTTAATTCTTGGATTTCCTTTTCAAGTCGAAATGGCTTTTCTTTTATGTACTCTAATTTCTTTTCTATTTTGTATAATGCCATTTGTTTTCTCGTTATTTGAATGAAGCACGACGATAAAGCTAAAATAAGCCTGTACAGTCAATCTGACTCGGGATGTTGATTTTAGCGATTGTTATGTTGAGTATTGTTATTATTCTATTAATCGTATAGAATAACACGAAGAAAAGCGAATTACTTGTTAAGTACAAACAACATACGCTCAAAAAAGCTAGTTAATTTTATACAAGAACTTGTGTGAATTCTACTCATAATTTCGACCGAAAGTATCGTTTCCTATAAACCGGACACCCGTCTTATTCTTTGTATATCAAACCTCTAAGTCATTCCATTTTGATAGGGGGGGATTTCACTTAAGACTGGACTTATTTAAGTTTTGAGTAATCAGGATTAATCATACCAATTGAATCATAAAAGTATGTGAAAAAAATAAATTGGAATTAATTAAAGGGTACTGTACATTTGTATATATACAATATACACAGTAGTAACATTAGTTACAGTTGTGTGAATCAAGCTAATAAGCCATGAAAATAATAATCTCAAATGCATCTCCGGAGCCGATATACCAGCAAATTGGTACTCAGATCAAAACTCAGATTATTTCAGGTGAGTTAGTGGAGGGTGCTCCCTTACCGTCGATTCGGAAATTGGCTCAAGAACTTCATATCAGTGTGATTACCACAAAAAGAGCCTATGAGGAACTCGAAAAGGAAGGTTTTATTGATACCGTGGTTGGAAAAGGAACTTTCGTAGCTATCCAAAACATGGAACTACTTCGAGAAAAAAAGATGAAATCCATCGAAGACCAAATGACGAAGCTTGTCCAAGAAGCCCAACGAATGGGGATCGATTTAACTGAATTACAAGAGATTTTAACCATTTTATATACCGAGAATGACTAACGCACTAGAGATTACGAACCTTTCTAAAAGCTATAAAGGTTTTCATTTACAAAATGTATCCTTCAATCTGCCAACGGGGTACATCATGGGATTAATTGGGCCAAATGGGGCTGGTAAAACCACCATCATAAAAACCATTTTAAATTTGGTGATGAAGCAAGAGGGCTCGATTAAGGTATTTGGCTTAGATCACCAAAAAGAAGAAGTAGCCATCAAAAAGCGCATAGGCTTTGTGTTTGATACTCCTGCCTTTTATCCGCATCTGAACCTCAAGCAATTGAAAAATGTAGTTGCGCCATTTTATGAACAGTGGGATAATGCTGTGTTCGATGATCTGCTGGATCGTTTTACGCTCCCTTTAAATAAGCCTTTAAAGCAGTTTTCGCGAGGAATGAATATGAAGGCTTCGATTGCGATCTCGCTGTCTCATCATGCCGATTTCATCATTATGGATGAACCGACTTCGGGTTTAGATCCTGTTATTCGTAGAGAAATGCTCGATGTGTTAAGAGGTATCATGCAGGATGAGAATAAATCGATTCTGTTTTCATCGCACGTTACTAGCGACATTGAGCAAGCCGCCGATTTTATCACCTATGTAAATCAAGGACAGGTTGTGTTTTCCAAAACAAAGGATGACGTCAACGAATCGTTTGCGATTGTAAAAGGTGGGAATGAACTATTGGACACGAATACGGCAAAAAATTTTGTGGCGGTAAGAAAAGGAGAATTTGGGTTTGAGGCATTGACCGCAGACTTGAATGCATCAAAAAAAATCTTTGGCGAACAAGTGGTGTATGATAAGGCTTCCTTAGAGGACATTATGTTTTTTCATAACCTGAAATTCAAAAGCACAAACTGATGCTCTCGCTAATAATTAAGGATTTTAGAGCTCAAAAACAGTATCTGCTGTTGCTTTTTATAATGATTGCAGGCATTTCTGCAGGATTCAATATTGCGCAAAGAGTGGAAGCCGATATTGAAGTTGAGTTGTACATTTTAACAGTTGTGTTGAGTACGTTAATCGCTTCCAAGCTTTTTACCCTTTTCGATTATCAAGCAAATGCGGAGTTATTTTTTGCAGCACTACCTGTTACCCGAAAGCAAATGGTAATAGCGGCTTATAGTTCCTCGGCTGTACTCGCTATAGTTACTTTAGGCGTGCATTTTTTGGCTATTGTGCTAAGTTCAACAGAGCTTTTAAGAGCAGAACATACCTTTATGTACGAAGCGCCAATGTGGATTTTTGCCTTCGTGGCATTGGTGTTAACCGATGCTTTTTCATTCCCATTTTCATTCAAATATGGCTTGGCGAAAGGCTCGTTCGTTTACGGGTGTTTTTTCATCACTTTGATAATAACAGCCATCGTAACCATCAATACACTTAACCCTACTGGTTTTCTGTACACTTGGGTTACCGCTTTTTTAAAGCAATCGCCGGTCATGCTAATTAGCCAATTAACTGTTTTTGGGATCATCATTTTGGGGATTTCCATATTCATCTCAATTCACACATATCAAGGGAAAGACCTATGAATTCATCAATGATTACCCAACTCGTTTATCGTGATATCAGAGCCTTTAAAAAACCGATCATCTCTCTTTCACTGTTCATTCTGATTTTCAGCATGGCAATCACATTCGTGAATACGAATACCTTGGGTATTTTTTCCTCAGGACTCGGCAATATCATCATGATTATTCTTGGGGTTTTTGCCGTCGAGCAATCTGCTAACGCGATAAGAGTACATACCGCAAGTTTACCTGTTACCCGAAAAGAGATTGTTTTTGCCCGGTTTATATCAACCTCAATTATCGTAGTTGCAAATACCGTGTTGCATTTTATGGTATTTAACGCGCTAATTATGGCCTTTCATACCGAGCAAATATACACCAGCTTGGGCTTATTCGTTTTTGCGATTCTCTACGGTTTTATTCAGCTAGCAGTCTATTTTTTCGTGTTTTATCGACTAAGTCTGATTATATCGGTTATCCTTTTTGTATTGCCCGTGATGCTTTGGACGACCATGTCGTCGTCTTCTGGTTTTTTGGTTGATATAATACCCACAAATACGGTTGGTATGTTGCTACTACTGGTTTTCACTTTAGTGATGCTAGTGCTTTCATTTTATACCACAGTATGGTCTTATCGAAAGAAAGATTTATAACCCTGACCGAGGTGTAAATCTCGAGTATTTATATTCCCAATCATGATAACAAATTACAGTTCTGAACTTAATTGGCTTTTACTATGAAACTAACAATCAATAATTTATCGAAAACGTATTCGAATGGGGTAAAGGCCATAGATGACCTTTCCTTAGAAATTGGTACCGGAATGTTTGGCTTACTCGGACCCAATGGAGCGGGGAAGTCAACGCTGATGAGAACCATCGCTACTCTTCAATTTCCCGATTCAGGAACGATCACTTTTGGTGACATTGATATACTTAGCGAGCAAACCGAGTTAAGAAAATGCTTGGGATATTTACCACAAACTTTCGGAGTATATCCGAAAATGTCGGCAGAGGATTTGTTGGATTATTTGGCCACTTTAAAAGGAGTAGGGTCCAAATCCGATCGAAAAAAATTGGTGGAAGAATGTTTGGCCATTACGAACCTAAGCGAGGTGCGAAATAAATATGTTGCGGGCTATTCTGGGGGGATGAAGCAACGTTTCGGTATTGCACAATTGCTACTTAACAAGCCGAAACT
>Ga0316208_1003297_pt1 | contig 11829 bp, 10 predicted proteins | sample 3monopyrite_MG_FD_204944 | JGI IMG/M metagenome (GOLD analysis project Ga0316208, IMG submission 204944) | Microbial mat bacterial communities from mineral coupon in-situ incubated in ocean water Damariscotta River, Maine, United States -... | ecosystem: Environmental > Aquatic > Marine >... | reverse complement strand
AATAGTATAAACTCGACCTGTTTTCGTCAGGCACAGCCTGACCTACGACTTTATCAGCAAGTCCTACTTACCTCGCGCTCGGAAATTGAATGAGAAACATCAGGCAGCATCTTCAAAACCGATTGAGTTATCTTATCCTTGCAGGACTACTTCTGCGTTTGTTGCTGATCGTTATTCGCTTTGATGAATTCGCAGATGATCGCGATGCGTATCTCGGGATTGCCAATAATTTGCTACAAGGAATTGGATTCAGCACTTCGGGAACCGATCATCCGACCGCCTTCCGACCGCCGTTGTATCCGTTACTCGTGGCATTATTCACAGGAATGTTCGGCATGATCGGTATTGCGATTTTGCATCTTATTGCAGGAGGCGTGACGATTTGGGCAACGGTAAAACTAGGAGAACGCCTCGGCTTAAAAAATGGAGCGTTATTTGCAGGACTGCTCGTTGCCATCGATCCGATTCTTCTCAGGTACACAACGCTGCCGATGACAGAAGTAATTTTTGCGGCACTGACAACGATGTTGCTTTGGCTTTGGAATCGAGCCGATCAGCGACCTTCCTGGAACGCTTATTTGCTGACCGGATTCGCATACGGAATCGCAACTCTTTGCCGTCCTTCTTTGCTTCCGATGCTTCCTGTTTTGTGGGTGCTTTATCTGGTAAATGATTTCAGAGGAATGAATCGCCTGGACCGGATCATCAAATCGACACTTTGCATTGTTCTTGTCGGAACTTCCGCGATGATAATAATGCTTCCCTGGGGAGTGCGCAACCTGGCAGTCTTCGGACATTTCAAATTAACGACAACACATGGCGGGTACACGCTGCTGCTTGGAAATAATCCTGTCTTTTATGATGCGGTTGTACGCCAACCGCTTGGCACGACCTGGGGGGATTACGCCGCTGAAGATGTTCGCAGCCAGACAAGTTGGATCGATAAACTAAATCAACAGCTTGATGAACGTGGTTTAATTTCAGAATTTGATCGCGACCGTGCCCAATACGATTTGGCGATTAAAAACATACAGGCAGAACCACTGATGTTTCTCAGAGCCTCTCTCCTTCGAGAAATTCGATTCTGGTCACCGGTGCCGATTGGTCCGCAGACACGTTCGATGAATTCGGCTATCTATTGGGGGACAGCTATTTTCTATACCTCTGTTTATCTTTTTGTTTTTGCAGGAGTGATTTTAATTTTGCGACAACCAGCAAGTAAACGCAAAAACTGGTTACCTGCGTTGGCAATGATCATCACCTTTTCTGTTGTTCACTCGCTTTATTGGTCGAATGCCCGCATGAGAGCCCCACTGATTCCCGTCCTTGCGATTCTGGCTGCCTACGGGTCAGAAAACAGGCGGTCAAAATAGGGGCGGCCGCTAGCAACTGAGTTTTATCAATAAATACTGAGAAAACGTAGCAGAATTATTTCAGGCGAGCCGGAGGTGTTAACCCCCCGGCTCGCCTGTTGCGAAAAGAACTACGGTCGCAAATCGTAGCACATCAATTTATTTTGTTCGCGAAGATACAATTTCCCGTTGGAAATAACAGGATGTGCCCAGCTTTTTCCTTTTTGGAATTCCGGTTCAAATTTTCCGAGGACCCGATATTCTTTCGGCGTTGCTTCAAGCAGAACAACCAAGCCATTATCGTAGCGGAAGATTAACTTGCCATCTACATACAATACGGCTGCAGAGCCTTTTCCCTCGCCACGCAGTTTCGTGCCTCCCCAGACGATTTCGCCTGTTTTGAAATTCAAACAGGTCGGAAAACCCTTATTCTGATTATGCCCGCCGTAGATGTATCCATCAACCAAAACGACTCCGCCGTGATGATTGTTGAAGGTTCTTTTTTCCAGCCAGTAAACTTCTTCTGCATCAACACCGTTTCCAGAACGTTTGAGTTTTAACAGAACCGAACCGCCATCGTAACTGGAAGTAGCAAAAACGTAATCTCCTTCGACAACGGGAGTTGTAATGTTTGCCACTTTACTGGCGACCTGATTATAACCCCAGAGATATTTGCCATCGGAAGCACGCACACCAATGACGCCCCGCCCAGTCAATTGCACGTATTGCTTAACACCTGCCGCATGAGAAATGACGATTGAGGAATAGCCTGATCCATCCTTTCCTTTTTTGCCTCCAGCAGGAACTGCAGATCGCCAGATTTCCTTCCCGTTTTTCTTATCCAGGCAAACGATCATTGCATCAGGGCCGCCGGGAGTGCAAAGGACATGATCACCATCAACCAGTGGAGATTCTGAATATCCCCAGCCGGACATCATTTTGCCTTTCCATTCGGTGACAAAATCTTTTTCCCAAATTACTGATCCACTATTCGCATCAAGACAGGCAACTTTTCCCGAAGAAGCGACAACATACAACTTTCCCTGATCGTAAGTCGGCGTACAGCGTGATCCTGGATAGCTATGTTCTGGAGCTCCTTTCGTGATTGGAGTCTTCCAGAGAATTTTCCCAGAATTGGCATCAGCAGCGACTACCACCTGAGCCTCTTCCTGGTTGCCAATGGTATAAACTTTCCCCTTCACAACCGAAACCCCTGCATATCCTTTCCCGAATCCTTCAGTCATATAAAGAAGCTTGGGGGCTTGCTCTCCTGTGGGGAATTTCAAGCCCGTTTCCACACACTTACCATCGCGATTCGGACCACGCCATTGTGACCAATCTTCTGCAGACAGCGACGAACTGACCGTAATTGCAAACAAAGCGAGTGAGCAAATTATTATTCTGGAAGGCATAGCGAATTTCTTTCGATTTGAACAGAACCGGCAGGACTAAACGGGGGGAGCTTATTGATGGTGATTAACTCTATTAACAATCCATATTATTGGGCTGCTAAGCATTACGGTATCGAAAATAGCTAAATTTCTCAATTCAATCAACGGAAACACTTTTTTTTAGCCAGTTGAATTGAAATTCTGGCATCAAAGCGACATCAGGTACTTCAATAATTCGATCTTCTGCCGCTCGTTGAGTGTTTTCAGGAGTGATTCGGGCATGAATGAATTTTTTGAGATATTGATTTCTTCGATCTCATCCTTTGCAATCGTCACGCTGTTGGTTGCGGTACGAATAGTGATCGCCGAACCGGTTTCTTTTTCGACCAGTCCGGTGATGACACGACCTTCAACAGTTAAAATAATGCGGGCCTGAAAATCACTGCCGACCACAGCATTGGGATCGATGATGTTTTCCACGATATAATCAACTCCTTTCGAGCCACTGCCGGCAAGTTTCGGTGCAATACGTATGTTTTGCTTGCCCGGTTGATGGCAGGCCGCACATAATTTACTGAAATGTTCTGCTCCTTTGCGGGCATCGAATGCCCATAACGGTGCGGCTTTGTACGCTTTTGCCAGTTTTGCCATTTCCGCTTTTCGCTCCTGTGAAGATTGACTGAGTCGCCCCCACTGTTCTTCAAGCATTTTATTTAGAGAGGCATCATTCAGGTTTGACATCTGACGAGCATAGTAGGCGGTCAGTCGGTTCTTTTCCAATTTGCTGGTAGCGATTGCTTCCAGAACTTTCTTCGCCCAATCGGTTCGACTGGCAAGCACTTCCAGCGCTAATGCGTTTTCTGCTTCGTCCCATTTGGGTAATCGTGTAATTAATTCTGTTGCAACCGCGGAATTGTCGAATCGTGTTAACAGCGGAATTATCTGTCGCGCCAGTTGTTTTGTATCGAGTTGTTTCAGGAAAAGTGATAGATTAACAGGGGAAGGATCGTCAGCAAGAATCGAAAGAGCATGTCGTTTAAGATTGATGCTGGAAGAATCATTCTCAAGCACCTTTCGCATCCGCATAAACAGGGCAGAATCTCCAAAGGCGGCACCGAGTGCTTCTGCGGCTCTGCGAGTTGCTAAATCAGGCGAGTCATACAAACCTGTAGAAATATTCGACCAACCGTCTGGCTCGGGCAAGCCACGCATTCCGCGAATCCCCAGTTCAAACAGGCTCAGTAAACGGTACTGTTCAGGACGCTCAGCATTTGCCAGACGTAAGCAGACAGCATCGCGTCCATTTTTTGATAACTTTGCCGCGTACCACTCGGCATAATCTTTCAGTACGGGGAGTTTCGATTCATCGGCAAGTTTCAAGGCTCGATCAATATTGCCCGGCATAAGTTCCGCGATGCCATACCACAACAGAAGCGGTAATTCTCGATCTGTTGCATTCTCTGCCTGTAAACTCAACGCTTCCGCCAGCTTCCAGCCAAGTTCATCTGAAACCCGCGGGATTGCAGATGCCAGATAGCGCCGCACAAACAAAGTTTTTTCACGTTCTATTAACGAGGTAAGTAAACTGTTTACCTGTGCTGAATTGAATGATTCGACTGCCAGTTGCACCGTCCATGCCCGCACATATTCGCTGCTGTCTTCAAACAACTTTGATGCAATTTCTACATCCAGAGCATCAACTGCATTTAATGCCCAGACGGCTCGTATTCTGCGTGTGGTATCTTGATGTGTTGTTGCGATTGCTACCAGCTGATCGATGGCATCGTTGGAAATTGTTTTCTTTGCAGCAACCCGCTCGCTTAACACCAACCTTGCCATACGAACATGCCAGTCGTTTGGATGAAGTTGTGCTGCGACCAGTTCCGCGTCTGACGCCTTTGTGTAATCAACCACCACCGGAGAGTAATTGGCATCGAATTTCATTCGATACATTCGTCCGTTGCTGCGATCCCATTGTTCGATGTTCGGGTTATGACAATGTCGGGGATCGTACCAGTCGCTGAAATAGACGGTTCCATCGGGACCATATTTCAGATCGACACCAACATACTGCGGATCGGCACAAAACAGCACATCGTAACCGGCGTGCTGGGTATTGTATCCCCCCGCCTGACGTACGTTGATCTGATGGTTCATCTGGTGACCATGCAGGTTATGAGTAAAAAGATGGTTGCGATATTTCGCAGGCCAGTTATCGCCAAGATAGATCATCGTTCCCACGTGAGAATGTCCGCCATACACCTGTCGCGAACCTGGTTTACCCGCGCCACCTTCGCCGTGACCGTACCGGGCAGAAGCGAGAATATAATTTTGCATTTCAGGCAATCGCGGCAACGGAACTGACGAAACAAACGGAGCATAGCCTCCATTCACCTGATTCCAATAATGTCCCCCCTGTATTACATGTGTTGTCGAACCTCTTCCCCAATAACTTCGACAGTGTGTCATGAACAGTTGCCCGAATTCATCAAAATCCAGCCCCCACTGATTACTGCCGCCGTGTGCAAATATTTCGAAAACATGTCGCGTTGGATGATACCGCCACACACCGGCACTGAGGTGTTGACGCTTCGTATCGGAGGTACCTGGCTTACCAATATTCGATTGATTGAACACTCCCTGATTGCCGTGCAGCCAACCATCCGGTCCCCAGATGAAACTGTTTAATGTTTCGTGAGTATCTGCGAATCCGAAACCATCAAGTAGTATCTGCGGTGCAGAATCGGGGTGGTCATCGCCATCTTTATCGGGAATAAACAGCAAATTCGGAGCAGCTCCCACCCATACGCCGCCGTAGCCCACTTCCATCCCGCTGACCAGATTCAAACCCTCGATGAAAACCTTTCGTGTTTCAAAACTTCCATCACCATCTTCATCCGAAAAAATCAGAATGCGATCCAGACCTTTTCCTTCCGGTCGTTTTTGCGGATACGAATTTCCCTCAACAACCCACAGCCGCCCTTTGGCATCAAAAGTAAACGCCATCGGCTGATGCAACTCAGGCTCGGCTGCAATCACATCGACAGAAAAACCTTGCGGGACGAACATCTGCTCAACTGTTTTGGTTCCCCGTCTTGTTTTGTCGCAGGCAACGACATTCGGGAACAGGTGTTGAAGGAGAGGATTTTTTATCGAGCGAATTGCAGCACTCGAATCAGCAACTTTCGGACGATTTGTATGAAAACGGAAATTGTCATAATTCAGATGTCCCCAAAATCCAGGATTTTCATCAATCAGACGAATAGCAATGTTTTGTCCCTGCAACTGACGTAAGTCAACCAGAACCCGCCGCATCTGTTCCTGCTGATTCCCGGATACGGCAAAGATAACCGTTTCAGCCTGTTCCCCCGCAGCCGGCTTGATGATTTCTACACGAGTTAATCTCTCTTTGCCTCCGCCAATCAGAAACGTTGCATAAGGCTGTGTCACTTTGAACGGGGAAGAGGTCAGCGTCCCGGTCCCGCCATCCTGAACAATTTCATAACCACCGATGAAAAAGTCGCCATTCTTGTTACTGATCTGCTTAGGCCATCGCTTGGAAATGCCATCTTGATTGACCGGCTGTTTGTCAAAAGCATTTCCGGTCGCCTTCCAACCAGCAAGCGACCCTTTTTCAAAGCCGAGATTCAGAGCTTTTCCCTGAAAATCTTTCGGCGCGATCCCAGGTTCCTTATCTTCCTGTTGAGGTCTCTTTATATCCGGTTTCAACTTGAACGCGCCCAGTCGTGTGTCATCACCTTTGAGAACTTCGAGACGGATATTGCGGAACTCTACTTTTGTGTGACCGCCACTATGTAACTGTAACGCGAGGGAACCGCTTAAATCTCGTTGATCGATTTGACGGTCCTGCATTTCGCTGAAGAGTGTCCCATTGATGTAAACGGCAACACGCTCGCCAATGGCAACAATACGGTAGTCATTCCAATCGTTTTCACGAAACAGCACCGCATACTGATTGGCAGGGGCGAACGTTTCGACTCGCCGGGTCCCGTCTGCAGCCATCGCCACACGCGAGCCACGTTCCACCAATAACGCCCGCCCATGTTCATCGTAGATTCTCCCCAGCCACGTTTGCCCTTGATCGAGATCTGCCTGATATCCGGAAACATGATTTACATTGTCAACCTGACACCGAAACTGTATTCCGGAATTTGCACCGGCTGATCCAGTCAGTTTTACCTGCAATCGCAATTCGAAATCGGTCAGCTTCCCCTCCCAAACAGCCCACGTATTCGTGCTGAGTGTTTTTCCTTTGGGGATTTCTCCGACAATTGCACCATTCTCAACTCGCCAATATTTTGAATTACTCTGCCAGCCGTTAAATGTCTTGCCATCAAACAGTTCAATCACAGGAGGTTTTGATTCTGCAAATGAATTTGACGTAACGAGAATAGCAAAGAGCAGAAAAAAGAAATGTTTTTGCATGATCATTATTAGCCTCGGAGGGATCACGATGAATGATAATTTAGTTACACTGGAAGAATGAATTTAATATCACCCTGTTGTGTTAAGAATAATAGCATCACGCACTTCTGGAATCCATTGTCTCAACCATTCCCCGGAAAAGGGGTAGCTCAGACAATCCATTTAGGCTCTTATCAATAAAATGCTGCACAAAAGTGGCAGGATATTTTGAAGAATCGTAGGTTAGGCTTTCTAGCCTGACATCATTACACACATGCTTTTCGAGAAAAAATGTCCGTTCGCTGGTAAATCAAAAGGCGAGCTTCATGGAAACCACATTTGTCAGGCTGGAAAGCCTAACCTACTTTGGTACCGGATTATCCGGGTAAGGATTATCTGTGGTACCCGGTTTCATCCTGAGAGATCAATTGGGCATTCACTGCTCGGAACAGGTGCCGAACAGCAGGTGGTCGAGGTTTTTGAATGTAACCAGCCGAATCGGTTTCATGCCGTTTCGTAGCGCCACCCGTTGTGATGGAATGTTTGCGGGGCGAATTAAACTGTGAACCGCTTCCGCGTGAAGTTGACAGAAAGCATACTCTTTGCAGGCAGAGGCTGCTTCAATCGCGTAGCCTTTTTGCCAGAACGGCTGGTCGATTAAATAGCCGACTTCCACAATCGGCTGCTTTTCAATCTGTTGAAGGTTCACGCCGACTTGACCGACTGGTTCCCTCGTGTTTCGATCTTCAACCAACCACAAACCGTGACCATCTTCACGATAACGATTCAACTGCCGTTCCAACCATCTGGCTGCTTCTTCCCGATTATAAACCTGCGGATAATATCGCATCACTTCCGGGCAAGCCAACATTTTCGCCACAAAATCAAGATCACCAATAACCATTTCACGCAAGCGAAGACGATTGGTCGTCAGGATGTATTCTTGATGGTCGGATGAATTGTTCATAGAAAGAAAGAACTTCTATTACAGCAAATCAAGTTGTTCCAGTTTTTTTAACCGACCTGAGCCTATTCGTAATCGTCTTCATCATATTCTGGATATTGCGGCGGCGATTCTCCCTTTTTCAAGAGAATAGCGGGGTACTTTTTTTCTTTACAATTTTCCACACCTTCATAAGTTACTTCATGCCACCATTCATCACCATAATCGAAGAGGTAGTAAAACTTTTGTTTTATATCTAATTGAGTACTTCCAATAAATTCTTCACTGGCATCATACTGACCATGACTGCTCCACTCATCAATTGCCATCGGATGACAAAATTCAACAGAATCCCTGATGACTCTGATGCTTTTTGTCGACTTGAACGGAAAATAGAATGAGTAGAGATGCTCTTCTTCTCGATCAAATGCAGAGAAGATAGCTAGATGCAAATCATTAAATGTTTGCTCTCCCAGACATGCAATACGTCTGAATATTTTCTTCTCACGAAAAAACGACACTTTGAAGATATGTGCTTCCATCTGAATATAACCTACGCTTGTTAATACTGTGCAATGATGGCAATAAGTATGTAGTCAGTACAATAGCACCTTTCAATTTTTACACAACGCCGAGGGATCGCTCCATTTGGTTTTTGTTGTTCCCCTGTTGTCTGGATTTCGCATTGCACACGATAACGATACCAGAATCCGGGTTTCACGCTGAAATCAATGTATCGAAAAAGCAATGTATCGTCCTGATTCTTTTGATGTTTCTTTGCCAGTTGTGGATGCAAAACTCTTTTGCCCCACTCACCATCTTTTCGTTTTGGAAGAGGCATTGTAATTCCAGGATTGCAGTTCTCTTGTTGAGTCGTTTGTTTTGAAAATTCAGTACAATGACTCAGGACTTTTCTTGCCGTTTTGATATTAACTGTTTTCCACTTTGCGGTTTTGAAATCCTGAGCCTTTATTTTGAATTCCTGACGCTGCATTGTGAAATCAATAATATCTGAACGGGGAAGTTTATCACTTGTGGAAACGAGGCCACGAATAATAAGACAGGGGCCTTTACGAAATACATCCTGGGGAGCGTTTGTGTTGAGATCAATTTCAACATGATCAGAATCAACAACAAGATGTTGGACTTTTACATTAGGCAGGATATCGGAATTGTCTTCCTTACCTGCAGGGACTCCGATTACCATCACAGCCGCAATTACCAGAAAGATATCCATACTTTACTCTTTTGATAAGAGAGCTATAAATAGCTCCGGTGAGCCTCGGTTTCATAATTTGCTCTCGGGGGCAATGGTCTGTTCTCCCTGATTTGCTTCAAAGCGAGACAAGCCTAGTGCCCTTTCAGGGCTTAGATTTGGGGTGTTTGTTTCCATAACCCGCTCCGTTGTCGCTCCTTAAATCTTTTGCAACCCCTTCTTTTAGGATTGAAGTTGCACTAGTGTCAATGCGGAACGTAAATGAATCTTTACGGTCTCATTGCAGTTGATGAAATGTATTCTGCTCAATAACTGATCGCCATGACGTGCAATCAAATTTGCAATAAGAGCATTACAAAATGAGCTATTCATATTTCTCACACCAGAGAAATCGAAGATAATTTCTTCTCCGTTGGAAGCAAGGGACTCAATAACTGAAGAACTGAATTCTGAAGCACGTTCTCCATCTGCGCAAAAGCTGCTGAAGATCTCTGCAATGTCGAATGCCTGGGTCATTTGAAAATCTCTGAGAAATCGTCCCCCGGGTCTATCAGACCCAAGTTTATTTTAGCCTTTTCGAGGGACGAAGCAAACATCTTTTTGTTTTGGATTGGCATCTTAACCGAACAAGCTGTGCCACGCAGTGAACAGTCTTCATCTAAGATTGTGCCAACATATCCCAGACGATGATACCCCCGACCTGATAAAATAACAAAATCCCCATTTGTAACCCTTGCGAGTTCTTGCAGTAAACTCAAGCCGACTCCAGCATTAACAGGTTCCCCCCAGCCACTGGTAAGATGTATTTTACTCGATATTTTCGTTTTAAGAGAGTGCTTGATAGTCTGCAAGTCGTCCCATTCACTCTTCCATTCAGGGGGCGAATTCATTTCAAAACTTTCTCGAATACCTATTCCATAATCTGAAATCGCCAACCTGACAATCCCTTCTTTGGGATATTTCTGAGCCAAAACAAAACCATCAGACTGGGAGTGTTGGACTACGTTATTTGCAAGCTCTGAAATGGAATATTCAATGGTGTCGTATGGTCCGGTATCCTCAAGGGTAGTAAGCTCCGCCATTTCTGGAAAAATACAGTCTGCTAAATTGGTCGAAAGTAATTCAATACTGTGTGATTCTTTTCTTGATATCGTCTAAATCGGTACAAAACTTCCACCAGGATTATGCCTCTGCAATTCTTCAAGAAGGTCGAGCCCACAATATTTGAAAAAGTTCATTCTTTGCAAATATTGATATGATGGACACTGCTGGAGACCACTAAATTTGATTTGAGTACCTGCACGTTTCAATCCCTGTATTCGAGCTAACAGAATGACAATTGCTGATGGGATCGCAAACCGAAAAAACCTAAAATTGATATCAAGATCGCACGTGCGCTTGGGAACTTTAAGTCTTTGAATAAACTTCCCAAGAGTTCCCTCATCTACAGAAGGTGAAGTTCAATTTTCAGCATCGTGCTGTTCCTCATGTACAGAGATGTCTCAAACATTTATGTTCGATGGGAATTGCGTACCTGTGTGTGTGTGATAGAGATGCCTTATCGTATCATCTTCGGAGCCATTGTGCTTGACTCATCACATCAATGCAATGAACAGGTAGCCGTTAAGTACGAAAAAAGCCGCGTACTCTTGCGAGGTACACGGCTTGCTTTTATCTGTTGCGTTAATTCTTACCAGGGCAGGTTGGTATCGCGGTTATAGCCGGCGAAGCCTGGGTGATACCAGGGGCGTCGGTAGCTGTAGAATGGGAAACGGAAGTGACCATGTTCGCCGCTGCGGTAATAACCAGGACCGAAATGATACTGATACGGATCGCCGCCCGCTCCGCCACTCATCGCTGCACCGTTTGCGTAACCACCGTTTGCGTAACCACCGTTTGCGTAACCACCGTTGTTGTAACTGTTCGCGTTGTAGCTGTTGCCGCTGTATCCAGCACCGTAACCGGAATTTGAATATCCACCGCCATAGTTATTTCCGTAGCCTGCCCCTGAAGAATAACGATCGAGTTGAGGATTGCCGCCGGTGTAACCGGAGGCAACGGTTCCGCCCAATGGTCCGCGAGGTGGTGCCCCCGGAACAGAGTTAAAGTAAGGGGAACCGCTGCGTGGTTCGTAGCCACCTGGCAACCAATAACCGCGATGCACATTCAGTTGATTAGTCCCCACTTCCACTGGAACTCCGAATTCATGGGCCTGCGGATACCGATACGGTTCCGGCTCTTCTCTGTGATGCGTGTGACGAGAGTCCGATTTTTTTTCCTCACTGGAAGAAGCAGACGGCTTGGGAGCTTTCTCTACTTTGGGATCATTCAAGGGGGGATCATCCAAGGGAGTCAGTTCAATAATAGCGTCATTTTGAGCGGAACAAACTCCACCCATGAGCAAAAACATGGCAATTGTCAGACCACGGTAAATCATTGTTGTACCTCGATATTGTGTGTTGAAGTTTTCGAGAACATCTGGCGATAACAGATATCCCCACC
>Ga0316208_1003296_pt1 | contig 11834 bp, 10 predicted proteins | sample 3monopyrite_MG_FD_204944 | JGI IMG/M metagenome (GOLD analysis project Ga0316208, IMG submission 204944) | Microbial mat bacterial communities from mineral coupon in-situ incubated in ocean water Damariscotta River, Maine, United States -... | ecosystem: Environmental > Aquatic > Marine >... | reverse complement strand
TGTGAAAATTGATTATACTGGACAAATTGAAGAACAAAACAAACAAATGGCATTCTTAATGGGAGCATTCTTTACTGGTTTGGGTTTAATTTTCTTCATTTTAATTTTCCAATTTAATTCTGTCTCAAAGCCCGGTATTATCATGTTAGCTATTTTCTTAAGTCTAATTGGTGTCTTTGGAGGTATCGTTGCAACAGGAAGTTCATTTGTTATTATTATGACCATGATGGGCATTATTTCCTTAGCTGGTATTGTGGTAAACAACGGCGTGGTGCTTTTAGATTATACACAGCTATTAATTGACAGGCAAAAAGTTAAACACGATTTAGAAGATAATCAATATTTAGGAAAAACCAATCTTATAGAGGCCATTGTAAAAGGTGGAAAAGCGCGTTTACGTCCAGTTTTATTAACGGCAATTACAACCATTTTAGGATTAATTCCTTTAGCTACAGGTTTAAATATTAACTTCTTTACATTATTTAGTGAATTTGATGCTAATATCTACATGGGTGGAGATAACGTAATTTTCTGGGGCCCTTTAGCTTGGACTGTTATTTACGGTTTGTTTATAGCAACCTTCCTAACATTAATTGTAGTACCCATTTTATTTTATCTTGTCACCAAATTCAAAATGTGGTTATATAAAGATAGAGTCTCAACTCATAAAGAATTGGTTCCTCAAAAAATCTTCAATATGGATAAACATATAGATTAATTCGAAAATAAATTCCTCGATTTTTAATCGAGGTTTCAGCTAAATTTGTCATTCTCACGAATGCGGGAATCCAATACGGGATAAAACACCTTGAGTCAAGTTGTTTTAAAAAGATCCTTTTGTTCTTAGACCAAAAGGATTAGTGAATCACGAAAAAAAGCCCCAACACTTGTTGAGGCTTTTTGATTTAAAATGATATTGAATTAATTAAAACGAATAGTTTATTCCAATACTAAAGTTTGTTCCTAATTGACCTAATTGTTGTACTTCAGATGAGTAAACAAATCTACTACCTGCCTGTGCAGTTCCGGTAGAGGCTTTAGTGACGTCTGGGTAAACATCAAAAATATTATTTATAATACCTGTTAAACTTAATTGATTAGTAAAGTTATAAGTTAAACTTAAATCAGTAGCTGTTTTAGAAGATAACTCTTGATCAATACCAGCAGCCGTTTCTACACCATTAACTGTTCCTCCACTAGGAGCGGTAACAGTAACTTTACCAAACATGGTGTTGTATAGACCAATATTAACTTTTTCAGATACATAATCTAAACCTAAAATAACTTTAGATTTTGGTCTTGCACTTGTAATTAATCCTTTTTCTTCACGAGCAAAAATATTATACCCTTCATTAGCTAATGCATCTGGCGTATTAATTGTTGAAATAGTTGTTTTATTAAAGTTAGCAGCCAAATTAGCATGTAATTTACCAGAACCCAAATCCATATTTCTATAATTTAAAACGAAATCGGCTCCAGTAGTTTTAGTATCTCCTGCGTTTATAAAAAACTGTACTGCAACCACACCATTATCTTGAAGAATTTGCTCTACAGGATTCGTTGTAGTGTCATCAGAATCAGAACCAATTTGAGAAGAAAACAATACACGGTCATCAACCTTAATTTGATAAAAATCTAAGGATGCTGAAAAATTTCTATCAAACTTATAAGTAATCCCTGCAGCTATATTTTTTGATGTTTCAGCAAACAATTCTGGAACTCCTAAAGCTTGAACTGCTGGGTCATTATTTGCTAAAGTTCTTTGTAACAATGGTTGTGGCGAACTAGCAACAATAATATATTGGGTGTTTGTTAAGTAACGCTGGTGTAATGTTGGTGCTCTAAAACCTGTACTATACGATGCTCTTAAAGCTCCTTTATCTCCTAATTTTTGACGACCAAATACTTTCCAAGAGAAATTATCTCCAAAATCTGAAAAATCTTCATACCGTCCAGCAGCTCCTAATAATAAATCGTCAGATATATCAAAATCTAAACCTGCATAAGCTGCGAAGTTATTTCTATCCCATTCACCAGCTTCTCCTGGCGTAATACCAGCAAATGAATCTGATCCTGCAGGAAGTCCAGAAGTTGAACTAGCTCCATAATAAGATAATGGGTTCCCTTGTCTAGCTTCAAATTTTTCTTTCTTATACTCAAATCCAAAAGAAGCACTCACAACATCAGAAAACACTTTAGAGAAGTCTAAATTCCCAACCACATTGCTTAGGCTGTAACCCCCTGGATTAAAAGTTGTAGGTGATGTTCCTGTATCTGAAAGATAACTTCTATTTACAGAATTATTTACAGTATAATCTACACTGTTTTTACCAAAAGTAACACTTGCATCAGCTTTCCAATCATCTCCTAAATCCATTTTAATTCCTGCTGCATTAAGGTTATCTTTAATTCTAGCTTCAAAAGTTGGTTGATATCCTTCAAAATCTTCAGGTGATGTTAAAAAACCCGAACTTTCTACATCGCCTCTCCAATATGGTGCTCTGTAATAGGCAAAACTACGTCCAGTTCTTAATGTATATCCATGGAAAGAATAAAATTCAGAATTTTCTCCTACTGGGTGAGACATATTGACAAATATGTCCCCCTTTTCTAAATCTGGTTGTCCTACCTTCATTCCTAACTGAGGATTGTTAGTTGCCCAATCTACCCAATTTTGTTGTGGGTTAGCTGGTAAATCTGATACACCTGGCGAACCAGCTCTATTTGTGAATTTTTGATTGTAATATCCTAAAGTTAGGTTTATAAATCCACCATCTCCAAAACCAAATGTTGTATTAAAGTCTGTAGCAAAATTAAATCCATCGCCTTCAGAAGTAACACCGCTTTTAGTAGTAAATGTTGAAAACTCTGCATCTTTTTTCAAGACCATATTAATTACACCTGCTATGGCATCAGATCCATATTGTGCAGATGCTCCATCACGCAAAATCTCTATGCGCTCTATAGCTGCTGTTGGAATACTTTTTAAATCAATTCCAACTTCACCTTTTCCAGGTGTTCTATTTAAAAACACTTGTGCACTTTGGTTTTTACGTTTCCCGTTTACTAAAACTAACGTTCTACTTGGACCTAATCCACGCAAATCTGCTGGATCGTAATGTGCTGTTGCATCAGAAATGGCTTGGTTTTGTGCATTGAATGATGGCACTTTAAAAGTTAACATCGCCTCAATGGTTGGTTGTCCACCACTTGTTAGCTCTTGTACACTAATGTTATCTATTGGTACAGGAGAATCTAAAATAGTTCTTGGTTTAGCCCTATTTCCTAGAAGCACAACCTCATCAAGCGCCACGCCCGATTGTAAAGTAACATTTAATGTATTGCCTGATACAGCAATTTCTTGAGCTTCATAACCTACATAAGAAAAAACAAGGATATCTCCATTGTTTGCTTTTAAGGTGTAATTACCATCAAAATCGGTTGTAGTTCCTGTCGCAGTTCCTTTAACAACTACTGAAACGCCAGGTATAGGTTGCGATGTATCATCAGTAACAGTACCTGAAACATTTTGACCCAAGATTAGATTAGACATTCCTAAGAACATTAAAAAAACCATTGGTTTTAAATGAAATAATTTTCTCATAATATTGTTTTAGTTTTAAATTAGTTGGTGCTAATATATGCATATTATCGATTTGAGTCATTATAATTATTTAAAATGTTATGCTTGCATACAATATTCTGTTAAAAAAAAGTATCAAATTTTGCTATATTCTCAAATAATAATGTCTGATATTATCATTTTCACAAAGACTCACGAAGCATTTCTAAATCAAGCACCTTATACCAAATTCATCCTTAAACTAAAAAAACAATTTTAAAAATTAATACTCTGCTGTATTTCCTTAAATTTGCAAATCTAAAATTATAATATGTACAGAAGTCATAATTGTGGTGAGTTAAGAGCTGCAAATATAAATACAGAAGTTACCCTAGCAGGTTGGGTGCAAAAGTCTAGAGATAAAGGATTTATTGTTTGGGTAGATTTGCGCGATCGCTACGGTATTACACAATTAGTATTTGATGAAGAACGTACTTCTAAAGACCTAATAGAGCAAGCTCAAAATTTAGGACGTGAATTTGTAATTCAAGTTAAGGGCGCGGTAATTGAACGTGCTTCAAAAAACCCAAACATTCCTACAGGCAATATAGAAATTTTAGTTTCAGAATTAACAATTTTAAATGAAGCTTTACTTCCACCTTTCACTATTGAAGACAAAACGGATGGTGGTGAAGATATAAGGATGAAATATCGCTACTTAGATATTCGTCGTAACCCTGTAAAAAACAACTTAATATTTAGGCATAAAGTTACTCAAGCGGTTAGAAATTATTTATCAAAAGAAGGTTTTATTGAAGTTGAAACACCTTATTTGATTAAATCTACACCAGAAGGAGCAAGAGATTTTGTGGTACCGTCAAGAATGAACGCAGGTCAATTTTATGCGCTTCCGCAATCTCCTCAAACTTTTAAGCAGATGCTTATGGTAGGTGGTATGGACAAATACTTTCAAATTGTAAAGTGTTTTAGAGATGAAGATTTACGTGCCGATAGACAACCAGAATTCACACAAATAGACTGTGAAATGGCATTTATCGAGCAGGAAGATATATTAAATGCTTTTGAAGGCTTAACGCGTCATTTACTAAAAGAAGTGAACGGTGTAGAGGTAGAAAAGTTCCCAAGAATATTGTATGATGATGCCATGAACTTATACGGAAACGACAAACCAGACATTCGCTTTGGAATGGAGTTTGGCGAATTAAACGGCGTTACTCAACATAAAGATTTTGGTGTATTTAATAATGCTGAATTGGTAATTGGTATTGCAGTTCCTGGAGGAAATAGTTATACAAGGAAGGAAATAGATAAATTAATCGATTGGGTAAAGCGGCCTCAAGTTGGTGCTTTAGGCATGATATATTGCCGTTGTAATGATGATGGTTCTTTTAAATCTTCTGTAGATAAATTTTACAATCAAGAGGATTTGGCAAAATGGGCAGAAGTTACAAGCGCTAAAAAAGGTGATTTAATTTGTGTGCTTTCAGGAGATAAAAATAAAGTACGAGCACAATTAAGTGCTTTACGTATGGAGTTAGCAGAACGTTTAGGATTAAGAGATCCAAAAACATTCGCACCACTTTGGGTGATGGATTTTCCATTATTAGAATGGGATGAAAAAACCGAGCGTTATCATGCCATGCACCACCCGTTTACATCTCCTAAACCTGGGCAATTGGAATTGCTAAAAACTAATCCAGGCGATGTAAAAGCCAATGCTTACGATTTGGTGTTGAACGGAAACGAAATTGGTGGTGGTTCCATAAGAATTCACGATAGAGAAACCCAAGCTTTAATGTTTGATTATTTAGGCTTTACGCCTGAAGAAGCCGAAGCACAGTTTGGTTTTTTAATGGATGCCTTTCAATATGGCGCTCCACCACATGGTGGTTTAGCTTTTGGATTAGATAGATTAGTTGCTATTTTAGGTGGACAAGAAACTATTAGAGACTTTATAGCATTTCCTAAAAATAATTCTGGTCGCGATGTGATGATTGACGCACCTGCACCAATTGATGATGAACAATTAACAGAATTAAGTTTAAAACTTAATTTAAAATCATAAAAAAAATCCTGCAATAGCGGGATTTTTTGTTAGTTTTATAACATGCCTTCAACCACTAAAAAACTATTACGTCAATTTCTAATCTGGAAATATAAACATATTTCAGAGCGTCAATTTGTTTATATACTTAGTATTTTAGTTGGTTTTCTAGCTGGTTTAGGGACCGTTTTACTAAAAAACTTAACACATTATATTCGACTGCTTTTTGAATTAGATTTTTTTAACAATTACCAAAATTCGTTGTATTTCATTTTCCCAATGATAGGGCTGTTTTTGGTTTATGTTATTAAACAAATATGGTTAAAAAAGCATATAGGCCATGGCATTTCATCAACACTTTATGCCATTTCTAAATTAGGAGGTATCATTCCTCGTTATAATATTTATGCTGCTTTAATTACAGCACCATTAACTGCTGGTTTTGGTGGATCTGTAGGGCTACAAGGTCCTGCGGTTAGTGTCGGTGCTGCATTAGGCTCCAATGCGGCTCGATTGTTTCACATGAATACCAAGACACGAATGCTCTTAATAGGCTGTGCGGCGGCTGGGGCTATGGCATCCATGTTTAAAGCACCCATTGCAGCCATTATATTTGCTATTGAAATTTTTAGTCTTGATATTGCCTTCGCCTCATTAGTACCACTTTTATTAGCATCTGTTTCTGCTGTTGTAACATCATATATGTTTTTAGGAACCGATGTTTTACTTCGATTTGAACTAACAGATAAATTTGAAATTAACGATATTGCATTTTATGTTCTTTTAGCACTTGTAACAGGTCTAGCATCGGTGTACTTTTCAAAAGTATTTTTCGCTATAACCAATTTCTTTAAGCAATTTAAAAGTAGAGCACTACGGTTATTAATAGGTGGAGTTGCTATTGGTAGCATGCTATATTTTATTCCCCCACTTTACGGTGAGGGTTATGGCATTATGAATAACCTTTTAAAAGGCGATCATCTAGCAGCAATCGGCACCACACCTTTCGATTTAGATTTATCTAATATCTGGATAGTCATTGGACTTTTACTAGGCATCGGGATATTTAAAGCTATTGCCATGACCACCACTTTCGGAGCAGGAGGTGTTGGCGGTGTATTCATTCCAACATTGGTTATGGGAAATGTATTAGGTAATGCATTTGCTAAAATTATCAATAATATAGGCTTAGATTTTCACGTTTCCGAATCCAATTTCACCCTTATTGGTATGACTGGGCTCATGGCTGGTGTACTGCATGCGCCCTTAACCGCTATTTTTCTTATTGCAGAAATTACTGGTGGCTACGAGCTATTTGTTCCATTAATGATAGTGTCAGCTATTTCGTTTGCCATAACTAAATACTACGTGTCATATTCCATTTATACACTTAAACTTGCTGAACGCGGCGAATTGATGACACACGATAAAGACCAAAACGTGCTTATGGTTTTAGATATTGATAAAGTTATTGAAACCAACTTTATTATTTTAAAACCAGACATGAAGCTTGGTGATATCCTAAAAAAAGCCGTTGCAAAATCCTCTAGAAATCATTTCCCTGTGGTAAATGACGCGAATGAATTTCTAGGTGTTATTCGTTTAGATGATATTAGGCATATTATGTTTAATACTGATTTATATGATAAAGTAAACGCATCGAGCCTTATGCATGCCGATGCCGGTATTATTGATTATGATAAAGATTCCATGAACAATATTATGGATAAATTTAAAACCAGTGGCGCATGGAATTTACCAGTAATTAAAAGCGGCAAATACTATGGTTATATTTCAAAATCTAAATTATTAACGGCCTATAGACGACAATTAATTAAATTTACCAACTAAAGCCTATAATCGGCATTTAATTATTACAATCGTATCTTTATAATTTATGAAATATCTTATTCTCATATTAACAATTGCGGCCTTTACAAGCATTATTTTAGGATTTACTTTAGAAGTTGCATATTCCCAAAAACTCATTGGTTTTGGTGTGGTTGTTGTTTTTTTTGTGATATTCCCTTTATTTTCTTACCATCGCTGGAAAGGTAAAGACCCAAAAGACTACATGCTTACTAAAGAAAATTTAGATAAAATGCGCGAAAACCAAAAACGTAGATAGCATTAATATTTGGGCGTTACCACTCCCGATAGCTATCGGGACCAAATCTCTAAAGCATTCCAGTCCGCAGTTGGCGGTCTTCAGTCCACAGTCCTCGAGCATATTGAAAGAAAGAATTAGCCAAAAGCCTAAACACAACAAAAATAAAATTCCAAATTTCAACACCGTCGGAATCATCAATCTGCAGAAATAATGAGTGCTAACGAGGTTTAAAATATATTTTAAATAGAATTTACAAACGAAGTTTAATGAAGTTGCAAAGCGCAGCTTTGAGCGCGTAATTCCAAGAACGAATGATGCTTTAGTTATTTCCTCGGATTGATTTGATTTTTTGGTTTTTGTGTTTAGATTGAAATGTCTACTAGACATTTCAATCTAAATAGTGCATCAAGACAAAATGAACATAAAAAACAAATTCAGGGTGACAAAAGAGTCAATTTAAATTTCGCTTTTCAACAAAAAAACGTTTCATTAAAGACGACGCTTCTTCTTCAAGAACACCGCCAGAAATAGTTGTTTTAGGATGCAGCTTCGTTTTCAAGTTAATACAGCCACGCTCCATATCTCTAGCGCCATAAACAATTTTAGAAATCTGACTCCAGTAAAGAGCACCAGCACACATTTGGCAAGGTTCAAGCGTCACATACAAGGTGCAATTTTGAAGATACTTACCTCCTAAAAAATGAGCTGCTGCAGTAATGGCTTGCATTTCCGCATGCGCCGTAACATCCGTTAAGGTTTCGGTTAAGTTATGGCCACGAGCAATTATTCTATTATCAATAACAATAACGGCGCCTACTGGAATTTCACCTTTTTCAAATGCAGCTTCAGCTTCCTGAAGGGCTTTCTTCATAAAATAGGTGTCGTCAAAAGGTTCTATCATGATAGCAAAAATACAAATTCATTCTTGTACTTTTGCTGCGTGCAAAAAAGTCTATTACAAAATATAAACTCACCTAAAGAACTCCGTCTTTTAAACCAAAAAGACTTACGTCAACTTGCACAAGAGCTCCGTGAATTTATTATTAATATAGTCGCCACAAAAGAAGGCCATTTAGGAGCCAGTTTAGGTGTTGTAGAATTGACCATTGCATTACACTATGTTTTTAACACCCCAACAGACCAACTTATTTGGGATGTTGGCCATCAAGCCTACGGACATAAAATTTTAACAGGGCGACAACATAATTTTCACACCAACCGCCAACTTGGTGGTTTAAGTGGTTTCCCAAAACGTGAAGAAAGTGAATATGACACGTTTGGTGTTGGGCATTCTTCCACCTCAATATCTGCGGCTTTAGGCATGGCGATTGCCTCACAATTAAAAGGTGAATACAAACAGCATATTGCAGTAATTGGTGATGCCTCCATTGCTAGCGGGATGGCTTTTGAAGGCTTGAATCATGCAGGAGTAACCAATGCGAATTTGCTTGTTATTTTAAACGACAATGCTATTGGTATAGACCCAAGTGTTGGCGCTTTAAAAATGTATTTAACCAACGTAAAAAAAGGCACTCAAAAGCAAGATAATATTTTTGAAGCCTTAAATTTTGATTATTCTGGTCCCATTGATGGTCATGATTTAAATACCGTGATTTCAGAATTAGAACGCTTAAAAAATGTAAAAGGACCAAAGCTTTTGCATGTTATAACCACCAAAGGCAAAGGCTTAAAACAAGCTGAAGCTAATCAAGTAAAATATCACGCTCCTGGAAAGTTTGATGCTAAAACGGGCGATTTAGCTACAAAATCGACCGAGGTGCAGCCCCCAAAATATCAAGATGTTTTTGGATACACCATTGTTGAATTGGCTAAACTGAACAAAAATATTGTGGGTATAACACCTGCAATGCCAACGGGAAGTTCATTAAAGTATATGATGACTGAAATTCCAGATCGCGCTTTTGATGTGGGCATTGCAGAACAACACGCTGTAACTATGGCCGCAGGTATGGCAACACAAGGTTTAATGCCGTTTTGTAACATCTATTCCACCTTTTTACAACGGGCTTACGACCAAATTATCCATGATGTAGCCATACAAAACCTACCTGTTATTTTTTGTTTAGATCGCGCTGGTTTGGTTGGTGAAGATGGCGCCACACACCACGGTGTTTTCGATTTAAGTTATTTAAGATGCGTCCCGAATCTCATCATATTTGCACCTAGAAATGAAATAGAGTTACGCAACATGATGTACACGGCGCAATTAGGTTTAGAGCAACCTATTGCTATTCGTTACCCAAGAGGGCGAGGTGTTACTATTGATTGGAAACAACCATTTTCTAAAATTGAGATTGGTAAAGGTGTTGCTCTTAAAAAAGGACATAAACTTGCTGTTTTAAGTATAGGCACCATTGCCAAAAATGTTACTAAAGCCATTAAAGATTTAAATGTTTCGCATTACGATATGCGTTTTGTAAAACCTTTGGATGAAAACTTACTTCATACCATTTTTAAAACTTACTATACTGTTGTTACGGTTGAAGACCATTCAATTAAAGGCGGTTTTGGATCTGCCATTTTAGAGTTTGCTTCTGAAAATAATTATAAAAACCCCATAAAAACTTTGGGTATTCCTGATGCTTTTGTGGAACATGGTAGTGTTGATGAACTTCAAGAATCTGTTGGTTTGGATGTTGAGCGTTTGATTAAGGTTTTTAGTGATCTTCTGTAATGAACCTATCTTGATTTTGCCAGAAGAATTATCTAAATTAATGAGTGCAGGTAATTAGCCGAATTAATTAATCCGTTTTTTCTTAAATTGTCTAAAACTTCAAACTCGTCCAAATCAGGATTTCTTCTATTTAATACTAACGCTCTAAATGATTCTATTGCTTTTTCGTGGTTTAAGTCTATTATATCCGCAATAAAATCATCCGCAGATTTAGCAACTAACCCAAAAGAAGCTAAATATTTTGTCGGAAAATCTTTTAAGTTATTTGTAACAATAACGTTTGCATTAGTTTTTATTGCAGCTGCAAGCACGTGCCGATCTTTTTCATCAGGTAAAGTCAACCATTCAATCAAAGGCTCATAATTAATAACAAGTGCATCGGGAAAAGCTGAATTAGCATAATTTGTCCTTTTCTCAATTTCTCCCTTAGTTACTCCTTTTCTTGCCATTACATCTTCCCATTCATCAAAAATATGATTACTCCATTTAGGAGTAAATAAATCATAATGCGCAAACCAAAATAACAAATCTCTAATTTCTATCGGATAAATAATGTTCGTATCTAGAACGCAAGTAAATCGCACACTATGAATCATACAGCCCTAATTCTTCGTCAGACTTCATCATATCGATAAGAAATTGTTCCTGTTTCAATTTCATAGCTTTCTTATAATCCATAACATCCTGAAATTTAACACGACGATGTCTACCAACCATAGTATAAGGAATCTGTCCTTTTTCAAGTAATTTAACAAAATGAGGTCTCGAACAGCCTAATAATTCAGCTGCTGCTTGAGTTGTCATTTCTGTAGCAATAGGAACAACAGAAATAGGTTTTCCTTGACCTGTAGCCTTTAATATTTTTGCTAACAATTTAAGAGCCTTTAAAGGGATTTTAATTTTTTTAGAAGTTTCTTCAATTTCAATTTCTGGTTTTTCAGAATGTAATCCCTCCAATGCAGCCGCAAGCGCGTTATAAGATTTCATTGCTGCAATCTGCTCCTTTTTAGAAGGTTTTTTTATGTCGTTAAAGTATTCCATTTTGATTAAATTTTATTCGTCACACAAATATAAACGAAATAAACGAAATGACATTGTGTTGAAATGTTATTTTTTTTATAAAAAATCAACTAATGCCAATATCGTCTGAATTTAATTCTTCAAACCAAAAAAAAACCAAAATTTCTTACTCATTTATAAAACACTAAATCAGTCAAAATTTACCAAATAAAAGAAAACTTATAGAATAAAAACTACATTGGCTGACAAGCGCGTTAGGGATTGCAACGGAAAGCCCACAGCGAGGTACGAGCGAGGACTTGTAGTGTAAAGCCCGACCCTTGTGGTAACGCCCAACTTCTCGATACATCCCGAAATAAATTCGGGACACTCGAAGTGACAT
>Ga0316208_1003294_pt1 | contig 11842 bp, 8 predicted proteins | sample 3monopyrite_MG_FD_204944 | JGI IMG/M metagenome (GOLD analysis project Ga0316208, IMG submission 204944) | Microbial mat bacterial communities from mineral coupon in-situ incubated in ocean water Damariscotta River, Maine, United States -... | ecosystem: Environmental > Aquatic > Marine > Coastal... | reverse complement strand
TGATGGACGTGACCAGCCGAGGCGATAACGGCATCACCTTCGAAGGTACGAAGGGCAAGATCTTTGTGAACCGCGGCAAGATCGTCGGCAAGCCGATCGAAGAAAACTGGGACAAGGATCAGTTTGGGGAAGAGGATCTTGTCAAACTTTACAAAGGCAAGAAGGTAGAAGGTCACAAGAACAACTTCTACCGCTGCATCGCCGAAGGTGGCCTGACCGTCTCCGACGTGTTCTCTCACGTTCAGGCCATGAGTGCCTGCCACCTGAGCGCTATCGCCGGTCGCCTTGGTCGAAAGATCAAATGGGATCCGAAGACCGAGCAGATTATCGGCGACGACCAGGCGGCATCGTTCATCGCTCGGGAACGTCGAGAAGGATTCGACATTCCCCGCGTGTAACCAAAGATGCATTGTGACAGAACACTCGCTCTCGCACACTTTGCGGGAGCGAGTGTTTTCATGTATCGGCCAGCGTTTAACGATCGAAGTCAGAAACTCTGAGATACGCCGAAGGCGTTACATCCGTTAGCCTGGGGTCAGCCGCGCAGCGGCGCCACCCCAGGAGATTTGTTTCACGCAGCACGACTACCCTGAAAGGGTTGCACAATTCCTATGAAGCCTTGTGGAACCCTTTCAGGGTACAACAGAGATGACGTGCAGACCCTGGGGTGCGCTGCTTCGCAGCGACCCCAGGCTTATGGGTGTAACGCCTGCGGCGTACCGAGCCAGGAGCCAACCATACTTCTCGGGCGTCACCTTCTGGTCCTGTTGGCTCTTGCGGTTTCGGTGCTTTCTTGCGGCAGAAATCTGCATGCAGAAGATGAAAAAACAATCGAACCTGAGAAGCTGGAGTTCTTCGAAGCCCGAATCCGCCCGGTCCTGATTAAGCATTGCTACGAGTGTCACTCGGCGAAGTCGAAAGAGATCAAAGGCAGCCTGTTGGTCGACTCGGCGGCGGGGTTGTTGCAGGGTGGTGATTCCGGCCCGGCGATCGTCGCCGGCAAGCCGAACAAGAGCCCGCTGATCGAAGCGTTGCGGTACGAAGGCGTCGAGATGCCGCCCGACGGTCGTCTTGCCGCCAACGTCGTTAAAGATTTCGAACGCTGGGTGGAGATGGGTTCGCCGGATCCTCGGACCGACAACCCGGCGCCGGGAGTCATCAAACCTCAGCGGACGATTGACCTCGAAGCGGGTCGGCAATTCTGGGCGTTCCGGCCAGTCGAGCGGCACGGAAGGCCAGACGTTTCGGATAAGTCGTGGCCGAATTCAGACATCGACGCGTTCATTCTGCAAAAGCTCGAAGCCGCGAATCTGAAGCCAGCCGCAGACGCCGACCGACGAACGCTGATTCGCCGAGTTTACTTCGACCTGATCGGGCTACCCCCGTCTCCCGAAGAAGTGACCGCATTTCTGCAAGACGATTCAAACGAAGCCTTAACGAAGGTCGTTGATCGGCTGCTTGAGTCTCCGCAGTTTGGAGTCCATTGGGGCCGGCACTGGCTCGACGTCGCTCGGTATGCCGACTCAAACGGAGCCGACTTCAACGCCACGTTTCACAACGCGTGGAAGTATCGCGACTTCGTCATCGACTCGTTCAACCAGGACAAGCCGTTCGATCAGTTTGTGCGGGAACAGATTGCCGGCGACTTGATGGCTCACGAAAACGACGAGCAACTGACCGAAGGGATCATCGCAACGGGCTTCCTGATGCTCGGCACGAAAATGCTCAGCGAACGCGACAAAGAAAAGCTGACAATGGACGTCGTCGACGAACAGCTCAACACGATCGGTCAGGCCTTCATGGCGGTGACGCTGGGCTGTGCACGCTGTCACGATCACAAGTTCGATCCGATTCCGACCAGGGACTACTACGCGCTCGCCGGAATCCTGAAGAGCACACGCACGCTGCAGGGAGAAAGCCAGCAGTACGTTTCCACCTGGCCGCGGCGGAAGCTTCCGGCTGAAGAGCAACACGTTGCGACGGTCACGAAATACAATGTCGCGAAGAAAGAGCTGCAAACGTCGATCAAGAAATCAAAGACGGAAGTGTCGTCACTGAAGAAGACGATCGAGCTGCTTGCCAAAAAAACGAACTCACTGCTGGTTGATGATTCTGAAGCAAAGCTGACCGGCAACTGGACGAAGTCGACGTTCACGAAACCTTTTATCGGCGAGGGTTACATTCACGATGCCAAGTCGCAGAAGGGTGAAAAGTGGGCCGAGTTCACCGCCACGATTCCAAAGACAGCTTCTTACGATGTCCAGGTGGCGTACTCAGCGGCCAGTGGGCGAGCGACCAACGTTCCCATCAACGTGAAGCATGCTGATGACGAAACTGAAGTCCCACTCAACATGGAAACCAAACCGACGATTGATGGTTCGTTTGCGTCGATCGGAAACTTTCCATTCACAACGGACCAGGCTGCGGTCATCACGGTCTCGACACGCGGGACAGTCGGGTACGTAACGCTCGACGCCGTACGGCTGGTCGAGCTGGACGACAAAGGCAAACCGGTCGTCAACGAAGTTTCGGATGATGACGGGAAGCTGAAGGATGCTAAAGACAAACTCAAAGCCGCGAGCGGGGAGCAGAAACGCCTTGAAACAGAACTGAAGAAACTCGACGAGAACGCTCCGACACCGTTGCCTGCCGCCATCGCCGTTGCTGACGCGGACAATGTCGACGACTGCGAAATCAACATTCGCGGCGAGCATCGCAACCTCGGCCCGAAGGCTCCACGAGGATTTCTGCAGGTTGCTTACTCAGGACCAGCTCCGAAGATTGAAGAGAAACAAAGCGGTCGGCTTGAGTTGGCCGAGTGGATCGGCAGTCCGCAACATCCGCTGACCGCGCGAGTCTTCGTCAACCGAATCTGGCATCACCTCATCGGGCAGGGCATCGTCGCCAGCGTCGACAACTTTGGACGACTTGGCGATGCACCCACTCATCCGGAACTGCTCGATCGGCTGGCGGCTGACTTCATGCAGGACGGTTGGTCGACGAAGAAGATGGTCCGACAAATTGTGCTCAGCCGAACTTATCAGTTGAGCAGCCAGCATGATGACTCATCCTGGAACGCGGATCCGCGAAACCAGTTGCTGTGGCGAGCTCACCGACGACGCATCCCGGCCGAGTCGATTCGCGATTCGATTTTGACCGTCAGCGGCACCATCGATTTGACTCCGGATGGCTCGCCGGTCAAAGGACTCGGAACGCTTGTCACTCAGAATGTCGCTAACGAGAAGCAGATCGAACAGAAGGAAACTCTGCATCGCAGCGTCTATCTACCGATCATCCGATCCCAGCTTCCGCCGATGCTGGCCTTGTTCGACTTTGCGGATCCGGACCTTGTCGTTGGCCGGCGACCGGTGACCAACGTGCCGGCTCAAGCATTGCTCCTCTTGAACAGCCCGTTTGTGATGGAGCAGGCCGAGACCGCCGCTGAACGGGTTCGCTCGTCAGTCATTAAGAAGGACGGCGAGAATTCGCCTGAGGCGCGAACGATTATTGAGCGAACATATGAGCTGGTTCTGTCGCGCCTCCCAACCAGCACCGAAGTTGATCGAGCTGCCGCCTTTCTTGAAGCAGCGACACGATCGGACGACGCTGCTACCGATAACTCAAAAGATGGCCCGAAAGTGATGTCGGCACTCGGGCAGCTGATTCACACTTTGTTCGCCTCGGCCGAATTCCGTATGCTGGAATGATTCGCGCATGTCGTAGGGTGGGCACTGCCCACCAATACCAAGATGCTGAAAATTCTGGTGGGCGGTGCCCACCCTACTGACTCCCACCCCAACTCGCCCTCTGCGGTCCCACCATGACTACACGATTTTCCCGCCGCGACGCTTTGAATCTTTCTGCTCTCGGCCTGGGCGGACTGGCCTTGAACGGTCTGACCGATGCGATAGCAGATGCCGGCCAGAACTCGCTGGCGCCGCAGACTCCGCATCACGAGCCGAAGGCTCGTCGCGTGATCTTCCTGTTTATGCACGGCGGCCCGAGCCAGGTGGATACGTTTGACCATAAGCCGTTGCTCGACCGCGACGACGGGAAAGATCTTCCCTTCGAGAAGGCGGCGAGGATTGATGCCACTCCTAAGCTGCTGAAATCGCCATGGAAGTTTGCCCGGCATGGCGAGTGCGGTCAGTGGGTTTCGGAGCTGCTTCCTCACACGGCGAGGCACGTCGACGATCTGTGCATCATTCGGTCGATGCACAGCCGAGGCCAGTCGCACGGCCAGGCAGTTTCAATGTTGCACACCGGGAGCGACAACCTGGTGCGTCCGTCGGTGGGGGCGTGGGTTTCGTACGGGCTCGGGACAGACAACCCGGACCTGCCATCGTTCGTCTCGATCAGCCCGGCCAGCGGACACGGCGGACCTCGAAATTACGGTTGCGCATTTCTGCCCGCCATTCATCAGGCAACGACGGTTGGACATTCCGGGACGCTTGGTGATGCGAAGATCGAGCACCTTGGCAACTCGCGATTGTCCTCCGATGAGCAGCAGCGACAGATCAAACTGCTGCAGGCAATGAACCAGGATCACCTGCAGCGGCTGCGAAAAGATGAGCAGGTACAGGGAGCGATTCAGTCGGTCGATCTTGCCTACCGAATGCAGAACGCGGCACCGGACGTGCTGGACATCGCTCGCGAGCCGAAGCACGTTAAAGATGCTTACGGCGTCGGCCAGAAGGAGACCGACAACTTCGGTCGGCAGTGTCTGCTGGCTCGGCGTCTGGCAGAAGCCGGCGTCAGGTACATCGAAGTTTCAACCGGCAACAAGTGGGACCAGCACGGCAATCTCAAGTCCGGACATCAGAAGAACGCTCTGCTGACCGATCAGCCTGTCGCAGCACTGCTGGCTGATTTGAAAGCTCGCGGTATGCTGGAAGACACTCTCGTCGTCTGGGGCGGCGAGTTTGGTCGGACCCCGATCGCTCAGGGCACGAATGGTCGAGATCACAACCCTCAAGGCTTCACCACATGGCTGGCCGGCGGCGGCGTGAAGCCGGGCATGGCGTACGGCAACACGGACGACTACGGCTACTACGCGGTCGAAAACCGAGTCCACATGCACGACCTGCATTCCACGATGCTGCACTTGCTCGGGATCGATCACAAGAAGCTGACTTACAAATACGCCGGGCGAGATTTCCGTTTGACGGACGTCTACGGTGAAGTCGTACACGACATCCTTGCGTAATTGAAAATCGGAGTTCTACCTGGCACGAGTCGTAGGGTGTGACAATCGCAGCGCCGGCACACCAGCACGAACTTCAAATGGTACGCCTGCGCTTCGCTTGTCATACCCTACGCATGCTTACGAATTCAGTCCGATGCTCGAACTCTTCAACAATCAGCAGATGTCCTTCTGCGATCGGCTTGATCGTCGGACGATGTTGCAGGCTGGTTCGCTGGGGACGATGGGCTTGTCGCTGCCGAAACTGCTTTCGCAGAACGCCGAGGCTCGGCCAGGCCGCATTGAAACCAGCAGGGTTTTCGGCAAAGCGAAACGAGTAATCCTGCTGTTTATGTGGGGAGGTCCAGCTCACCAGGACACGTGGGATTTGAAGCCGGAAGGCCCCATCGAGAGTCGCGGCGAGTTTCTTCCCATCGCGACCAACGTGCCCGGCCTGCACGTTTCGGAACATTTTCCGCTACTGGCCAATCATGCCGACAAGCTGGCGGTGATCCGGTCGGTCGGGCAGGAAGACAACAACCATTCCACAGGTGCGCACGCAGGACTGACTGGCCGGCGGCATGAACTCAAGGCTGAAAGTTTCGGTGCCAGGCAGACGGATTTTCCACACTTCGGATCAGTGCTGTCGGCGCTGCGGCCAAACAGTTCGGGGCTGCCGACGTTCGTCTCGCTGCCCGAAATCATCTCGACAACCAATGGTGCGGTGACGCCGGGGCAGGGCGGAGGTCTGATCGGTCGAAAGTTCGACCCGTTCCGCATCTCGCAGCACCCTGACGATCCCGACTTCTCGATCGAATCTCTGCGGCTGCCCGAGTCAGTCGGTCTGAGCCGGCTGGAAACTCGACGCGGGCTACTCGGTCAGATGGACCATGCGGCGAGGATTGCTGACCGGTCCGCCCAGACGAAGACGTTGAGCGGGTACTACGAGCAGGCGCTCGACATGGTGCTGGCTCCAAAGGTGCGAAACGCGTTTGATCTGGCAAGCGTTTCTCAGGCCGAGCGGATGCGGTACGGCTATCACACGTTCGGGCAAAGCGTGCTGATGGCGAAGCGGCTGGCCGAAGCTGGCGTGCAGCTGGTGACGGTCTACTGGCATCGCGAAAAGAAAACGATCGATTCCACCTGGGACACGCACTCGCTGAACTTCCAGGAACTCAAGCTGCGGTTGATGCCGTCGGTCGATCGTCCCATCGCTGCTTTGCTGGAAGACTTGTCAGAAAGTGGCCTGCTGGAAGACACGTTGGTTGTCTGGAACAGCGAGTTCGGCCGCACTCCGAAGGTCAACGGCCGAGCGGGGCGAGATCACTGGGGAGCGTGCAACTCGGTCGTCATGGCCGGCGGCGGTGTCCCCGGCGGACAGGTTTACGGAGCGTCCGATCCGCAGGCGGCGTACCCGATCGCCAACAAGGTGACGCAGGACGATATCGCCGCCACGATGTACCACCTGCTCGGTTTTCAACCCGACGACGAAGTTCACGACCGACTCAACCGACCGCACCGACTGGCACTCGGCGAACCGATCTACAATCTGCTCGGAGGCAAGTCGCTTCCGGAACCGACGTCATCACCGACTCGCATCGAGGGGCGGCCGAAACTGGGAGCGTTCACAAAAATGCTCCGCGAACGCGGCGGCCGGCACATCACCTGCGACATCGGAAACCTCGACGAAGAATCCACCTGGAAATTCACCGGCTGGTCAGAATCGACGGACAAGGGTTTATCCCGTCACCGAAAAACCGGCGACGCGCCCGCAACGATCGCGTTCGGCGGGATGTTCCACACCCAGTTTGTTTACAGCCATTGCGTCTTCCGACTCGCCGAGCCACGGTCAATTGAAGGTGTCACTCTTTCTGCAAACGGTCGAGCGATCCCGATTCCGGATGACTTATTGAAACAGGGCGAGCAAACACTCTGGCAGATTCCATTCCCGCCGGGTCTGTCAACATCGTCATCGAAATTTGAGCTGACGATCACCGCTCCCAACTGGCCGGTCACCGACTTCGCCGTCGTCGGAGACCCAATCCGCGACCTGCACCTGGCTCTGCTGGATGTCGATCGCTGAATCAGGTCCCGCAACCGATTTGCACCGGTTTTTCGTGGAATACCCGTGGAGAGGCGCTTGCGGAATTCGTGTTTAAGTTCTGGGGACGAAATTCGGTCGGTACTGGCGGTGCGCGAATTTCGTTTGGACAACCATGTTTCGATGCCGGGTTCTTTCGAATCTGGTGGGATATGAATTTCAGGGCTCGCTTCGGGAGAGTTTCAGATGACTATCGCTCGTGTATTGAGTTTTCGAATGTTGTCCGTCGGCCTGGTGCTGGCGGCTTTCGCGACAGTTTCCGAGGCAGGAAAGCCGGCGATCCCTGCTCAGAAGGCAGTTGAAGGTCTGCCGGTGGTGCCACTTTTCGAAGTTATGAAGGCCGACCAGGTCGACGTGAAACTCGTTCATAAGGATGAGGCCGTCGGAAACCTGCTGGTCGAGAACAGGTCCGGGAAACCGCTCAATTTGCAGATACCCGAAGCGTTTGTCGGCGTTCACGTGCTGAATCAGGGGTTCTTCGGCAGCCAGAGCCAGAGCAGCCAGAGCAGCCAGAGCCAGGGCAGCGGTCAAAGCCAGGGTGGCCAGTCCACAGGCGGAGGAGCATCGAGCAGCGGCCAGTCGGGAGGTCCTGTTTTCTCCGTGCCACCCGGGAAGATCGTCAGAATTCCGGTCAAAACGGTCTGCCTCGAGCACGGGCGGCCAACTCCGGCCTCTCGAATGGAATATCGAATTTTTCCGGTGGAGCGATTCAGCAAGGATCCGGCACTGTTCGAGCTGTTGGCGAAGGTGGCCAACGGGAAAACTCCTCAAAAGGTCGCTCAGGCTGCCGCGTGGCATATGGCCAGCGGGAAAAGCTGGAAACAACTTGCAGCTATGAAGTTCCGTCGTTTGGGAGGGCTGCCGGACATCCCGGAATTCACTCAGAATCAGCTGGCAGCGGCTCGAAAGCTGGCCGAGAAATCGCAGATGCTCGCCGAGAAGAAGAGCAAGTCAAAGGACAGCTCGCCGGTGGCCGAAACTGTCGTCGCCCGTCGGGAAGTCCCGGCAAGATAGCTGGATTTTGGAATCGGCACTTTTTAGCGGCGGAAGGGATTGATAGACTGCTCCCCTTGCCCTCAGCTCCGGTCTGCGGATCGGAGCTGTTTTTCTTTTGAGAGTCACCCTGCTCGACTCGACCAAGTGACTGGCTCGAGACAGGCCGCAACCCACTCTCACCGGCTTCTGCCATTCGTGACAGAGTCGCCCATTCCTCAAGTACGCCCACCCTCCGCCCATGCGACGCCAAGACATCCGAAACATCGCCATCATTGCGCACGTCGACCACGGCAAGACGACGCTCGTCGACTGCCTGCTCAAACAGAGCGGCCAGTTCCGTGACGCCGAACTTACGCAGGACTGCATTCTCGACTCCAACGATCAGGAGCGCGAACGCGGAATCACCATCCTCGCTAAAAACATTTCGGTGATGTGGAAAGGCGTGAAAATCAACATCATCGACACGCCAGGCCATGCCGATTTTGGCGGCGAGGTCGAACGAGTTCTGCAGATGGCCGACGGCGCGCTGGTCATGGTCGACGCTTTCGAAGGACCAAGACCGCAGACCCGATACGTCCTGAAGAAGGCACTCGAAGCCGGTCTCCAGCCGTTGGTCGTCATCAACAAAATTGACCGAACGGATTGCCGACCGCACGCCGTCGTCGACGAAACTTTCGACCTGTTCGTCGAACTTGGAGCAAACGACGAAACGCTCGACTTCCCGTACATTTTCGCGAGCGCCCGCGAAGGGTTTGCGACTGACGACCCGACCGTCACGACTGACAACATGACGCAGTTGCTCGACATGATTCTGGAGAAGATTCCAGGGCCGCTCGTCAAGCCGGACGATCCCGTTCAGATGATGGTCACGACGCTTGAGTACTCAAACTACCTCGGACGAATTGCCGTCGGGCGACTGGCCAGCGGAAGACTGCACCCTGGAGATCGCGTCGCCCTGATGCGGGCTGACGGCAAGGCTGTTAACTGCAAGCTCGACAATCTTCAGGTGTTCGACAAGCTCGGTCGCACTGACGCTAAGGAAGCGACCGCCGGGGATCTCGTCGCGCTGATCGGACTGCCGGATCCGGATATTGGCGACACGGTTGCCTGCGTCGACAATCCGATCGCGCTGCCGAGAATCGAAGTCGACAACCCAACGCTTTCGATGACGTTTACAATTAACGATGGACCGCTTTCCGGTCGCGACGGCAAGTACGTGACGACTCGCCATATTCGTGACCGACTGATGCGCGAACTGGAATCGAACGTCGCGCTGCGAGTCGAAGAGACCGACGACAAAGATAAGTTCAAAGTTTCCGGTCGAGGCATCCTTCACCTGTCGGTCCTGGTCGAATCAATGCGGCGCGAAGGCTACGAACTGTGTGTCGGTAAGCCCGAGGTCATTCGCAAGCAGGTCGACGGTAAGTGGCACGAGCCATACGAACTGCTGGAAGTTGATGTGCCTGCCGAATTGGTCGGCGCCGTGATGGAACCGGCCTGCGCCCGTAAAGGCGTCGTCCTTGAGATGACAGCCGCCGACTCCGGCATGACGCATCTTGAGTTTTCGATTCCCGCCCGAGGTTTGATCGGTCTGCGAACGCGATTGCTCAACGCGACCAAAGGCGAAGCCATCATTCATCACCGATTCGACAGTTACAAACGCGTCGAAGGCGACGTTCCCAAACGAGCGAACGGCGTACTTGTTTCCCAGGAAGATGGCCGAGTCGTTGGGTTCGCCCTGTTCAAACTGCAGGAACGATCGGAACTGTTTGTCGCACCCGGCGACGACGTTTACGAAGGCATGATCGTCGGGGAAAATGCTCGCGATAACGACATGGTCGTTAACCCGATCAAGGCGAAAAAGCAGACGAACATCCGAACCAGCAGTACCGACGAGAACATCGTCCTGAAGCCTCCGCGCGACATGTCTCTCGAGGCAGCTCTGGAGTACATCGAAGGCGACGAGTACGTTGAGATCACTCCGGCAGTCATTCGACTGCGGAAGGTGTTGCTTCGCGAGACTGATCGAAAACGAGTTCGTCGATCGTCGTAGCACGGTCCGGAAGTTTAAGTTTCGTAGGGCCGGTTCCCACCGGCCAGAAGGCCAAAATTTCGGCCGGTAGGAACCGGCCCTGCTGGAGCTGAGATATGAGACCGTGCCTTTGGAGCTTGATTATTGGTCTACAGACTGGCACTGCCCTGACAGCTCTGGCAAGTGACGACCTATTCGAGATCAAAGTCTCGCGTGACATCGAATTCGCAAGAGTTGACGACTTCTCGCTGAAGCTTGACCTGTATAAACCGGTCGGTGCCGCGTCGCCGCCGTTGATCGTCTGGGTTCACGGCGGAGCGTGGCGGGCGGGTTCGAAAGACAGCATGCCGCTGCATGAACTTGTCAAACGCGGGTTCGCAATCGCCAGCGTCGACTACCGGCTTTCGCCCGTTGCAAAGTTCCCGGCGCAGGTTCACGACTGCAAAGCGGCGATTCGCTTTCTTCGAGCCAATGCCGAACGGTACGGCTATGACGCATCGAAGATTGGTATCGCAGGCTCGTCAGCAGGCGGGCATCTGGTCGCGGAGATCGGCGTCACGAACGGTCATCCGAAACTCGAAGGCGCCGTCGGCGAGCATCTCGATCAATCATCGTCCGTCCAGGCAATTGTCGACTATTACGGTCCGACGAATTTTTTGACGATCCTCAAACAGTCGACACCGCACGGACTGAGTGTTCGCGTCCCAGCGCTGCAGCTTCTGCTCGGGTCTCAGCCGGAAGAGAATCCGGTTCTCGCGAAGCTGGCCAGCCCGGTTTTCCACGTCGACAGGAACGATCCGCCGCTGTTGATGATTCACGGTGACCAGGACCCCCAGGTTCCGATCAACCAGTCTCACGAACTTCATGGTCGCTACAAAGATTTCGGTTTACCGGTCAGACTCGAAGTCATCCACGGCGGTGCTCACGGCGGCACGCAGTTTTACGATGAAGACCGGATCGAACTCGTGGAACGATTTTTCGCGAAACATCTTCGAAACAATTAGCGCGAACAATTTACCTTCTTCCTGAGTTCCACGTTCGCGGCTTTTCGTAGGGTGTGACAAGTGGAGCGAATCGAAAACACGGTGTGCCGGCGCGGACCACTGTTGAAGTGCGTTACCGAGCATTTTTCTCAACCTGATGCTGGCGAAGAATTGCGCCTTGGTCCACGATACGGCCCGTTTGAACTGATCAACGCGGACGGTGCCTTACGATTTTCCTGCGGAACTTATCGCAATGCTGCATCACATCGGAATCTTTCTTCAAATCTGTGCGATGACGTTTCTGCCGCTGGTCATTCTTTATCAACTGAATTTCGGATTCCGGCTGATCGCCATGCCAGTCTGCACGGTGGTCGGTTTCGCCGTGTTCTGGATTGGAACGCAACTTCGTGAGAAGGCCTGAGTTGGCAAGTCGATTGAACCGGCCACCGCTGCAACGGCAAGCGTTCAACACGCTGATTCTCTATTGCCTGTGCGGCTTGCTTTGCTCGCTTCCCGTGACCGCCCAGGACAAACCGATGGCGTTTCGC
>Ga0316208_1003293_pt1 | contig 11845 bp, 7 predicted proteins | sample 3monopyrite_MG_FD_204944 | JGI IMG/M metagenome (GOLD analysis project Ga0316208, IMG submission 204944) | Microbial mat bacterial communities from mineral coupon in-situ incubated in ocean water Damariscotta River, Maine, United States -... | ecosystem: Environmental > Aquatic > Marine > Coastal... | reverse complement strand
ATTTTATCCCATTTTCAAGGTCTTTAAAAAGGTCATTTAAAAGGGGGTGATCAAAATATTGAAGTTTTACACTTTTTGGTTGTAATGCTCCAATAGGTCCTGCGCTACGATAAATTAAATCTTTAGGATTGATGTCATAAGTTGCAATACTGCACTCCATTAGTTGAACATCTAGTTTACCTAATTCTTCAAAAATTATTTGAATAACTTCATCTAACTCATTGCTGGTTTGAATTGCCATAACTCGGCTTCTTACCCTTTCAAGTGAGGCCTCAATCTGCGCTTCTCTTGCTTGGGCTTCTGCTTTTTGAAGGTCGAGGAAACGTGTGTAGGCTTGCTCGAATACCTTAGCAAACCGTTTAAAAACGGCTTTATTTTTATAAATCTCTGTAGTAATTACTAACAAGTATCCATATTTAAAATAGGCTGCATGCCACTTTTGCCATTTTGGAAATGCAATACCATTATCCAACAAGCCTTGAAAAATGGGCTGAACATCGGGAACAGTTAGCATATATTTGTAATGATCTTTTAGCTCTTTACCATCTTTTATAATTGATAATGATTCTAGATTTTTCTTCCAGCCTTTATACATTTGTTTATGGCTAGGATCTATCGTATTTGGAATTTTAAGTTGTGGCATAACACCATTTTCGTTGGCAAACCAATACTCATCAACATCGGAATTATTTTCGCAGAAACCAAATCCTGTACCCCAAAGTTCGCCACCCAAACTCTTTAGTTGTTGAAAGAGAACGAAAGCCACGTCTCCAATTTCATTACTATTGTGCATGGCCAGAGAGCGAGATCGAATTCTTTCTAAAGCTGCTTCAATTAGAGCTTCCTTGGCTTGTGCTTCTGCTTTTTGAAGGTCGAGGAAACGTGTGTAGGTTTGCTCGAATACTTTAGCGAAACGTTTAAAAACATCATGTGCATCTGGAACATGCTCTTTGGTTATGAACAGTAGATATCCATATTTGAAATAGACGACATGATCTATTTGATAGGTTGGAAAACCATTGTTTGTTTCCTTTAATTCCATTAAAACGTCACCTATAACAGGTAGTGAGCTCATATATTCATAATGTGAAACACATTCGTCGCCTGAAAACTCTTTTATAAATAGCGATTCACCTTTTTTGCCTTTTTGATAATATTCCTTAAATATTCCTTTTCTTGGGACTGTATATGCAGGTAGCACACCGGCTTCATTTCCAAACCATTCGGTAGATTCTTTTTCTCCGTAAATATTAAAGGCACAACCCCAAGTTTTAATGCCTAATGATCTTACTTGTTGATCTAATAAGAATGATGTTTCTTGCAATTCGTCGCTATGTTGCATCGCCATGGTTCTGGAACGTACTTTTTCCAAGGCCGTTTCAATTTTTGCTTCGAGCGCTTGTGCTTCGGCTTTTTGTAAATCTAGGAAACGTGTATAGGTTTGCTCGAAAACTTTGGAGAAGCGTTTGAATATGTCATGTGCATCTGGAACAGGTTCTAAGGTAATAAACATGAGATAACCCTTGGAAAAATAAGCACAATGTATAATTTGAAATGTAGGAAAAGAAAGTCCAGCGTCACTTAATTCCTTTACTTCCGGAATAGTTTTTAAATACTTATAATGGTCTTCAAGTTCCTTTCCTTCTTGTTCTAGTACAAATAAAGATTCTCCTCTTTTTTCTGCTTTATGAAAAAGAAGATACACATCTTCAGAAGAATTTGTTTTAAATGGAGGCTGAAGACGATCTTTACTAGCCATCCAAGCAGTAGCAGCTTTTTTATCATCGTCCCATATATTAAATCCACAGGCAAATGAATTTATTCCTAGTTCTTCTACTTGTTGAAATAGAAGCATAGCAGTATCTCGTAATTCTTCACTTCGCTGCATTCCCATAGTTCGGCTTCTCACTTTTTCTAAAGCCAATTCTATCTTAACTTCGCGTGCTTGTCTTTCTGCTCTCTGTAAGTCTAAAAAACGTCTGTGCGCCAAATCAAAAGCACCAGCAAACTGTACTAAAATATCTAGGTCTTCTGCGGGAGGATTTTTTACGACTCCAGGTAAACTGTAACCAATTTCTCCATGCGTTGTTCTTGCCATGATAAAAGTCAATCCACCAATATGTCTTATGTCGTCGTGACTTGGTGCTTGTGGATCTATATTCTGAAAATCACCCAAGTTGCCCATTTTATCTACGTAATTTATGGCCTCGTTTACAGTCATGGTATAAACCACAGTTGCTTTTTTGCTTTTTTCCCATTTAGCTAGTAATGGAATGTCGCCATGCATATGCCTTGGCAAGGTCATAACGAAACCAATTTTGCTTCCATCACCAGAGGTCATGGCTTTTTCGTATTTTTCTGGTAGCCACATCATGTGCCAGAAATAGTGGGCTTGGTGACCTAATTTGGTAAATTCATTTCGCATCGTTACCACAATGTCGAGTAGGTCTGAAGATTGTTGCATGGCGACGGCTTGCGCTCTAATACGTTGTAAAGCTCCTTCAATTTCTAATTCACGGTTCTTTGTTTCAAGTTCAACTGTTCGTCGTTTTATGGCTTCTCTTAATTCTTGATTTTCTGCGTTCACTTTATTGAAGCCTATGGTTTCTCCTTCATCTGCTTTATTATCTGCAATAGAAAAATGTTGGTAAATAAATCGCCAATCTTCTTTTTTTTCTTGTAAAACAGATGTAAATCTAAAACGACTATAATAAGTCCATTCCGTATCGTTTAAAAACCAAGCATCAAAAACATGTGTAATAAAAATAAGGTCATTAAAGGTCTCAATGGTTATAATTTCTTTTCGTAATTCTGTTTTACCAGAAAACTGCTCTGCTGTATTTTTAAAAAATTGAGTGGTATCTTTCCGGTTTAAAAATTCTTCATTATCCGTAGATCCTATAAAGTGGTAAGCATCATCAAAATAAGAATTGTAAGTAGCGACATCACCATTTAAATAACTGTGCATCCATTTGTTGTAGATTTTTAAAATATCTTTTTCTAGTGTATTGGTAAGTTGCATAGCTTAATTATTTGTAGGTAGTTTGATGATAAAATTTGTACCTTTTCCTGTTTCAGAATCTACCTTTAAAGTTCCTCCATGAGTCGTAATAATATCATAACTAAGGCTTAGGCCTAAACCAGTACCTTGCCCAGTTGGTTTGGTTGTAAAAAAAGGCTGAAATATTTTATTAATTATAGTTTTTTTAATACCATTACCATTATCACTAATAATTATTTCTATGGAGTTGTTTTCTTTTTTTGTAGTAACACTAACCTTAGGTTGAAATCCATTTAGGCCTGATTGTTCTTTTTCTAATTTCTTTTTTTTCTCATTGCAAGCGTAAAAGGCATTGGTGATTATATTTAAAACTACTCGACCAATATCTTGAGGAATAATGCTTATTTTTTCTATTGATTTGTCATAACTACTATCTAAACTTGCATTGAAGGTGTTGTCCTTGGCTCTTAATCCGTGATATGCCAATCGTAAATATTCATCTACCAATAAATTGATATCTATAGCTTCTTTTTCGTCAGAATTTTTTCTGCTGTGTTGCAACATCCCTTTTACAATGCCATCTGCACGCTTGCCATGGTGTAATATTTTTTCGAGATTTTGAGTAACGTCATTTGCTATAGAGTTAACTTCTTCCATATCTCCATTCTTTATCTCTTCCAACATTTCTTCTAAAAGTTCCTTACTAACTTCGCTAAAATTGTTGACAAAGTTGAGTGGATTTTGTATCTCGTGCGCTATACCAGCGGTTAGTTCACCTAGGCTTGCCATTTTTTCTGCTTGTACAAGTTGTGCTTGAGCTGATTTTAATTCTTCTAAAGATTTGTTTAAAGCAAAATTAGTTTCTTCTATTGCAGCACGCTTTTGTTCAAGTTCTCCAATGGTTTCTTCTAAAAGGATTGCTGTTGTGCGTTTTACTTTATTGGTGCGTTCGAGTTTAAAATCTGAAATTAATAAATCTTTATCTGCTTTTTTTAAATAATTGAGAATTGCAGAGATATCACCTTCTGATAATTGTTTTGATTGATTTACAATGTCTAATATATGTTGTAGGTTTTTATTCATGCTTTTTCTTTAAGTGTTACCCAACAGCATGCTCCTGAATGATAATTCTGTCTGCCGTTTAATACGCGACCAAATTCACCATAAGTAAAAAAACCAGCCATTGGTGATTGCCATACTTCAGCGAGTCCTTCATTTTCATCTGTAGTCATTGGTCCAAGTATGGGCTGTCTGCCAGCACAAGAAAAAATTAATAAGGCGTCTGCTTCTGTTCTCAACTCCATTTTTAATTCAGAGGCTTTTTCAATCACTTCTTCAACAATATCGAATTCTGGTGGTTGCGTAAACCAAAATTTTGAGCCCTCTGGCATTGGGATATCTATGACAAGTGCTTTTTCTGCACTATCAATTTTCATGGGTGTTTTTAGTACAGTCTCGTCTTTGTCTCGTTCTACAATGAATGGATATTCCATTGATAATTCTTCGAATACCTTAAAATCTTTTTCGGCTATTTTGTCTTCTTTTCCTAGATATCTTAAATACAATTCTACAGCAGATTTTCCGTCAATTTCATAGAGTAATTGACCTTTGCTTTTGGTCACTGTTCTTGTAATTCCCAAAGGTTTCCAACCTGTAACAGCCATTCCATTTAAAGCGATTTTATCTCCATCTAAAACTAAAGCAACTATGCCATATTTAGCTTCTTTGTAATTAGTGAAAACAAATGTTTCTTTTAGCATCCAATCGTCTCCTGCCATGCCACCAAAGCATATTTTGTCGGGCCCAAGGCTTTTTTCCAGGCTTTTCACCAGTTTTTCTCCTTCAAAATGCTCTCCTTTTTGATTGACGCCTGGACTGCATACTATAAGTGATGGGTTAGTGAATTGTTTTAGCGCATTATTTGCTAATTTGGAAACAGCGTTATCTAAGTTTTCATCGACAAAATCTTCAAACAAGATTGCGTAATGCTCTTTTGATAATTCTAAAAGTAAAATAGCAATTTCTCCTTCAGACTGATGATTGTTAGTAAACTCACCACAAGAAGTAGCACCAAAAACATCAATATTTTTGGAATCCATTAATTCACAAATAGCCTTTCTATCTTGTTTTACGGACATGAACACTATTGCCACAGTTGGATCAAAACCATCTACCAAGCTATTTTGTAGTGCCTGTTTAATGTCTTCTGTAGATTTTCCATTGATGGATTTACTATTCATGTGTCTATATCTATTGTTTTTCAATGGTCACATGCTGTTCGCTATTAACCATTCCGTTGTATTTAGTGCTTTTGGGATGCTCGTTTCATGTTTATTTTTCTTTTAAAGCCACAACTCAACACGCATTATTATGAAATTCATTGTTCCCGATTTTTGATTTCCCGAATTCACCATATGTAAAAAAGTCTATCATTGGAGCATTCCAAACCTCTTTTACTTGTTCAATTTCCTCTTGTATTAATACTCCAAATGACAAATGACGACTTACACAGGAAAACATAATTATGGCGTCTGCCTCTGGTTGTTTCTCTGTTTTTAACTCATTACATTCTTCCACTACTTTTTCAATAGCATCGAAATCGGGTGGTAGCGAAAATTTAATTTTAGAACCTTGAGACACGTTGCCTGCGCAAATAAGCGAACGGTCTTCTCTGTTGGCAAACATGGCTGTGCGCATTACAGGAGCCACTCCTTCACGTTCCATTTGTAACGGATAATAGGCACCAACTTGAGTTACTATTTCTTTACCAGAATTAAAATCATAATCTACTCCTAAATACTTAATAATGGTATCTAGAGCAGGTTTGTCATCGATGGTATAGACAATGTTTTCTTCGCTTTTTGTAATGGTTTTGGTTGTCCCAATAGCTTTCCAGCCACATGTGGCAATGCCATTTATTTCAATTTTATCTTCATCGATAATCAGTCCTAATAAGCCTTTGTCGCTACTTTTTTTATTTGTAAACACAATAGGACCTTCTAGTGCAAGATCATCACCTGCCATTCCACCAAAAATGGTAACGTCACTGCCGAAACCTTCCGTAATTCCTTCAACAATATGTTCTCCGTCATTACTTAACCATCCAGTTGCAATAATAAATGCAGGATTTGTATAGGTATTTTTTCCTTCAATACCCATTTGTTTCGCATTCTCGTAGGTGCTTTGTTCTCCTGTTTCTAAAAATTTTAGTTTGAAGTATTTTGGATTCATGTTCAGTAACATTATCGTAATACTACCTTCTTCGATGTCTCCATCTATAAATTCTCCTGAAGTTGTGGCTCCAAAAACGGCGATGTCTCTTTTGTCCAATTCTTTGGTAATTGCTTTCCAATCTTGCTTTATGGAAAGAAAAACAATTGCTAGAGTAGGGTTAAACCCATCAGTGGTTGCATTAACAATTTCTTTGGAAATAGTTTCGGTAGATTTTGCTTTTATTGTTTTTGAAATCATTTATCTCTGTAGATTATGAATCATTTTCAGTAATTCCAACAATTACATTTACTCCACCAGTAGCAAAGTTAGATAAATCATCAACAGTAGCTTGCCCTTCAGGAGAACTCATGGTTTCTTGCATTTGTTCTGTACTGGTGAAATATAATTCTGCCATTCTATAATAGTCAGCTTTTTGTCCATCTGGTGTTCCCAAAAACCTGGTTAATTCGAGCTTTGCTACTCCTTCCATAGTAGCTGCAAGCGGTAAGTGTTTTTCTTGGTAATACCTTTCGAATGTTTCAATATCTGTTGGATGTCCGTATAAAACTGTTAATTTTTGCATAGTTATTAGTGTTTAGTTATTTTTCTTTAAGTGCCACACAACATGTGGTTAGATTGTGCATTTCTAGGTTTCCTCCAGTAGCCCTTGCTAATTCTCCATTAGAGAACATGCCAACCATTGGGACGTTCCATACATTTTTCACACCTTCTATTTCCATATTCATTAGTGGTCCAAGAGACATTATTCTTCCTGCACAACTAAAAACGACTAAAGCATCTGCTTCAAGCATTTCAGTCTCTTTTAATAGTTGAACCCCTTTAATTACTTTTTCCATGACATCAAAATCTGGAGGTAAGGAAAAGCGTACTTTCGAACCTTGAGGTACTGTACCACTGCAATAAAAGGAACGATCGCTCCAGTCTACAACCAAACCAGGGCGCATCACTGGGTCGCCTTTTTCTCTTTGAAGTTGTAATGGAAAATTGGCAGCTATCTCTAGTAATAAATCTTCGTTTTCTGGGGTTACATTTTCTAAACCACCATATTTTGTAGTAATATCTAATACAGGAATATTATCTACTGTATAGACATGATTTCCTTCACTTTTGGTAACCGTTCTTTCAGTTCCTACTGCTTTCCAACCACAAGTGGCAACTCCTTTAATTTTTATATTGTCTTCATCTAAGGCTAGTGCTACAGTTCCTATGCTGCTTTCTTTTCCATTAGTAAAAACAAATTGATCAGCAAAAGTATAATCATCTCCAGCCATCCCTCCAAAGACATTAACATGTTTCCCTATAATATCTTCAAAACCAAGAAGCAATTGTTCTGCATCGGTTTCCAGATGACTAGCTGCAATTAAAAATGCTGGTTTTTCAAATTCTTTTTTTGCTTTTGAAGCTATGTTTTGTGCAATTTCACGATAATTTTTTTCAGGATATTCTTCAAGATAAATTTTAAAATGCTCTTTTTTGATGTCGAGTAATAAAATTGCCGTAGATTCATTTTCGGTGTTTTCATCAATAAATTCTCCGTTTGTTGTTGCTCCATAAACAGCGATATTTTTTTTATCTAGAAGTTCACATACTGCCTTTCTATTTTGACTTACAGATAAGAAGACGATTGCTAAGGTTGGTTTAAAACCATCTGATAAACTTTCCTCAATGGCTTCTTGAATCTCTTTAGTTGATTTTCCTTTTATGGATTTTGCTTTCATCGATTTATGAATAATACATTAGTTTAGGTTTAAGAGGCTATTAATAAATTTAGGGAAGGGATTGTTAAATTTAATAAAAATTAGATGAATTCTAGAAGAAGTGAATAATAAAAACCCTCTTTTTATTTCTGTTTTTTTCAACCTATTTCACCATCGTCATTAATATCTTCTCCTGAACGTTCTTCGAGAATTTTTAAGGTTTTAAGTAATAATTCTTTGGTTTTAGTAAGTTCATTTTCTAATGTTTTAACACGCTCTTCTAATGAATCTGCTTTACCTTTTTGCTCATCGAGTTCGCTTTGTTGGATTAGATCCCAAAATAGTCCCATTATGTGGTTGGTTTTAGAAGTAGGAAGTAAGTAGATATTGGGTTATACTTATATGTGTATAAATATTGTAATTTGTTACATCATTGCATAAAAGTAACTTTACTAATAAGTCCGTTTTCAATCTCATAAATAGCTACGGTATTAAAAACTTTACCGTTAGCAGTTATTTGTTCATGATCGATTACTTTATTACCTATAATAATACGTTTTTTGCTTGCTGCTTTTAGGTCTGGAGTACGTTTAAACCAAGATACGTAGTCTTTTCGCATTTGGTCTTGACCTTCTGAAAGTAGCTCGTTTGGGTAATTATATAATTTTATGTCTTCAGTATAGGCTGACATAAAAGCATTTACATCTCTTGCGTTATAAGCATCTAGTTGTTTTTGAATTAAAGTTTCAAGAATAGAAATGACTTCTGAGTTTTCTGTGTCTGTTTCAGTTGTTTTATTTTCTTCTTCTGCTTGGGAGGATGTGGTCTGGTCAATATCTCCAACTAATAATAGTTTTGAACCTGTTGCATTTGTAGTAAGGCGTGTTATTTTTGTAATTCCGTTAGAAGATAAATTTGCAACTATTTTCCAGTTGTTATCTCTTTTTAGGGTTAATTTATAGAGTACACTACCTTTACCAGAAAGGAGAGTGCTATTATTTAACCAAGAGATATCTTCAACTCCAGATAGTGTATTGGCGATAACTTTAGTTTCACCAGTAATTGGATCTAGCGATTTTATTTGCCATTGTTTATTATTCTTTTTTGAAATAAAACTTACAAGATTTGAGTTCGGTATTTTATGAAAAGAGCGCCCGACTTTAGTAGCATACTGTCTGCTTTTCCTTTCTTTTAAATCTGTGATATATAAATTGAGATCATCTCCTTCTATAACTGCTGAGACTATAGTGTTCTCATCATACCAAGTATAATAAGCAACGACTAGATCTTCTATAAGCTCAGTGGATTCACCATTACTTAAATTGTAGCTATATAGACGTTGTTTTCCATCTTTATCTAGCCGTACAGCCGATACTGCATTTTTATTCGTAATTTTTAAGGGCGAGTACTCTCCTCCTTCTGTAAAATTAATCCAGATTTTGCCGTTGTAACGTGTATCGTATTTTGCAATATCGGTTTGTCCATTTCTTGTGGATGAAAAAACAATGTAACGATCATCTAAAAATGAGGGTTGATTATCGTAATCTTTGCTATTTGAAATGTTTATATTATTAGTTATGCTAATCTTATTGTTTACGGTACTTATATCGAATAAATATACCTCTGTGTTGGATTGAGAATAGGATAGTGTAAAAAAAGTTATTGCTGCTAGAAAAAAAGTATATTTCATTGTATGGATTATTACGCTTATAAATATAATAATTCTATAGTCATTTTCTTATGTATTTAGAGTGACTTATTAAAAATAATAGCGTCTTAGTAAGTGAATTATTGCAGAAAAGTGTTTTATGTCGGATAAACATTTCGTTTGTCGGTATTTTTTATATAATTTCATTAACAAATTGTTGAAAACTAATACTTTTGCATACGTGTTACAGTTTTAAATTAACCCATAGCTAAAAGAATAAAACGACTAAACTTACTATGGCTATGTTCTGTTTTTGCTATTTTTTAAACGACAGAATTTAATTGTAGTGGTAATTATTTTATAGAATGCATGCATTATAATTTAACAATTATTTCTACCTTAAATGAGGTACTTATAATATTGGGATGCTGCTAAACATAAAGTAATCAGCTAATTTTGGGTAGAGACATATAGATGAAGTCTATACTAAGACAAAAGATTATGCACTTGTTACTACAATTAATTTGAGCAGAAAAGAATTAGATTCTAACTGTGAATACCAAGATGCTAATGTTGTACAATCAAAGATTTTAAGAGATACTAATAATATTATAATTATAGGATTAAACGATTTTTGCAGATTTTTTAGGAGTATTTCCAAATCCTTCAAAATCAGTTTTAAATTTGACGCAATAAAAAAGCCAATTCAAACTAATGAATTGACTTTTCTCATTTCACGCTTAATACTTTAATTAAAAGCAGTACTTATTCTCTGCTTTAACTTTTTCAGCTACCTCAGTACGCAAATCCACAATGTCTGGATAGTTTTGGTATTTCGTAAAACGCTTCAGTCCCATTAATAGCATACGTTGCTCATCACCTTCAGCAAAAGAAATAATACTTTCTTTTCCTTTTTCTTCAACAATATCAACTGCATGATATAAGTATAATTTTGCCATGGCGATTTGAACAGATTGTGCCTCTTCACCAAAACGCTTCGCATTTTTATCAGTTCTTAATATTGCAGACTCTGCCATATAGATTTCAATTAAAATATCTGCAGCAGCAATAAGCAATTGTTGGTGATCTTCTAATTGAGGGCCATATTTTTGAACAGCACCTCCAGCAACCATTAAGAAAGTTTTTTTAAGTTTCGCAATCATCGCTTTTTCTTCCGAAAATAATTCAGAATAATCAGGAGTTTCAAAAGAAGGAATTCCCATTAATTCTTCTTGAACTGCTTGTGCAGGACCTAATAAATCTACATGACCTTTCATGGCTTTCTTAACTAACATCCCAACAGATAACATTCTGTTAATTTCGTTAGTTCCTTCATAAATACGAGCTATACGAGCATCTCTCCAAGCAGCTTCCATTGGTGTTTCCTCTGAGAATCCCATACCGCCAAAAATTTGGATACCTTCATCTGCGCAGTTTTGAACATCTTCAGAGACTGCTACTTTTAAGATAGAACATTCAATAGCATATTCTTCAACACCTTTTAATTCCGCCTCTTGATGTGTGTTTCCAGCAGCTTCACGCAATGCAATTCTATCTTCAATATTTTTTGCGGCTCTATATGTTGCAGATTCACCAGCATAAGTACTTGCTGCCATTTCAGCTAATTTCACTTTAATAGCGCCAAAATCTGAAATAGGAGTTTTAAATTGTTTACGCTCATTAGCGTAGTTCACTGCAATTGATAAAATGCGACGTTGAGAATCTAAACAAGCAGCAGCAAGTTTAATACGACCAACGTTTAGTGCATTCATGGCAATCTTAAAACCTTCACCACGACCTGCTAACATATTTTCGGCAGGTACAACACAGTCATTAAAGAAAACCTGACGTGTAGAACTTGCACGAATACCTAATTTATGTTCTTCTTCACCTAAAACAATTCCGTTAGGATTGTCTCCATCATATTCTACGATAAAACCAGTAATATTTTTATCATCTTCAATACGTGCAAAAACAATCATCAAACTACAGAAACCTGCGTTTGAAATCCACATTTTTTGCCCGTTGATTTTATAAGACTTCCCATCTGCAGACAATTCTGCAGTTGTTTTTCCAGAGTTAGCATCAGATCCTGCTCCAGGTTCTGTTAAACAATAAGCACCAAACCATTCTCCAGTTGCTAATTTAGGAACGTATTTTTGTTTTTGTTCTTCTGTTCCGTATAGTGTAATTGGCATAGTTCCAATTCCTGTGTGTGCCCCAAAAGCAGTACTAAAAGATCCTGTACCAGATGAAATATAATCA
>Ga0316208_1003292_pt1 | contig 11849 bp, 6 predicted proteins | sample 3monopyrite_MG_FD_204944 | JGI IMG/M metagenome (GOLD analysis project Ga0316208, IMG submission 204944) | Microbial mat bacterial communities from mineral coupon in-situ incubated in ocean water Damariscotta River, Maine, United States -... | ecosystem: Environmental > Aquatic > Marine > Coastal... | reverse complement strand
GAACCATAGATCGAGGCCTTGGAGGACTTCGAGTTCGGCGCCGTTGGCGGTGATGATCATGAAATCGATGGTGGGCTGGGCCCATGATTCGAGGAGGGTGTCGAGGGTGTTGACTTTGGCGACGAACTCGCCGGTGCCGCCGCCGAGTTTGTCGAGATTGACCAGTGAGTTTCGTTGTCGGCCTCGGGTGATGACGCGTTGTTGTCCGGTGGTGTTGAAGACGCCGCCGGCGACGACATCGATGACATCGGCCATGTCGTTGTTGGCTGCGTTGTATCGGATGGTGTGGGCGTTTGATTCTTCGAGTTCCAGGGCGAGGACTTTGCCGGATTGGCCGACGCATTGATCGACGATGCGCATGGTTTTGTGCCCCATGTAGGCACCGACTTCGACGACTCGGCCGCCTTCACTTGGGAGGAGTTCTTTGGGGAACCAGCCCCAATCGGTGACATAACGGGAGACGACATCTTTGGCGATGAGGTAGGTTTCGGGTTTGATGGATGGGTCGATGATGTCGGCGACGAAGGCGTATTCGCGTTGGTGTGATTTGAGTGATGGGTGGCCATAGAAGCGTCGGCCTGAGGGGAGTTGGGCCCATGCGTAGCCGTCTTTGGTTCCGGTTGAGTCAAACTTGGTGTCGATGAGGGCGGCGACATGGCGGCGGATGCCGCCGGGGAGTTTTCGGAGTTTGCGGGCTCCGAAGTGATTGAGGGTTTCTTCGGGGCTTTGGGAGCGGAGTTTGGCAAGGACTCTGGTGAGTTCTGACGCTTGGGCATCGAGGCCTTTGAGGAGCGGTGGGTGTTCTGGATTGTTGTGTGGCTTGGAGATGGCTTTGGAACTCTTTGGACGAGGGGATGGGTCGCGGGTGATGTGGATGGAGGCGGATTTTTTATCGCCTTGGATGACGATATCGAATCCTTTGCCTTGGAGCGCGTCTTGGTTGGTTGTCGAGAGGATTTTCTTGAGTTTCGATGTAGGGATGGCGTAGTTGGCGATGATTCGGACGGTGGAATGGGGATCGAGGTTGTTCAGGAATGTGAAGAGGTCGCGGATGTGCCGTTTGCTTGTCAGGGTGAGGTTTCGGAGCAGGACCATTGCGTAGGGGATGGCGGAGCCATTGAGGTGGGCGATTGGTTGGTCGGTCAGGATGGTGTTGTAGAATGATCCGAATCGTTCGGTGAATGTTGCTTGGATAGTGTCTCTATTTTCTGAGGTTCGCATGGCTGAGCCACGGACGAGTTTGTAGTCGGCCGGATCGCTAACGGCTTGGTAGTTGAGGAGCATGGCCGTGATGGTGTTGGAAATTGAAAGGATTGCGGGAATATCGTTTTGGTCGTCGGTCAAGATATATTGGTTGTTCTGAGATTTTGGTTCGGGCAAGGGGGCGTCTATCGGGCGGACCGGGAATTGTGAATCTGCAATCAGGGAAGGGATATTGAGTGGAATATTCGGCGGCTTGTTGGTGGCTGGATCGACAAACTGGTCGAGGGTGAACTCTGGGGTGGCGTGGGCGCGTGTGGCGTCTGGGGCTGGGCCTTGGTAGAGCTCGGATGGCATTGAATGTCCGAAGCGTCCGGGATGGATGAGGACATGGTGGACTCCTGGGCCCATGGTCCATGCGGTGAGGTGGAGGTTGTCGGTGGCGGTGAGGATGTGTCCTTGATTGACTTTGATGAGTTGAGGACGCTGGCCGTTGGAATCGGACCATGATCGCCATTTAAGCGACGGTTTGACGGTGCCGTTGCGGGAGCGGTTGTTGTAGACCCATTGGAGTCCTTGTTCGTAGCCGTCGGGGAGTTCGAGGAGGCGGGCGTTGGATTCGCCTGCGCCGTGGGGGATGAAGGTCCGGATGTTGAAATATTTGCGGAGGTTGTCGACATCGCGGGCGAAAATATCTTTGGCGGCGTCGATTTCGGTGCGGGTGAGTTCTTTGGAATAGGAGCGTTTTCCGCCCGTTTTGGCGCGGTGGAGACCGACGGCGTTTTGGTGGTAGCCGATTTCAAAGCCATTGGATTCGAGCATTTGGTAGAACTTGATATCGAGGTCATCGACGAACCAGCTTCGGCGTTGGCCGGTGTCGGTGTAATCGAATTCGTTGAAGAGATAGATGTTGGAGATGACGCCTTGCTCGAGTTCCCATCGGCACATGATCTCGGTTTCGATGGGGTAGTAGTCGATGTGGTGATCGAGGATGATGTTGATCTGGCTTGGGTCAAATTTTTGGGCTTGGGCGTCGGAGAAGGTGATGAATCGGGCGTTGCGATGTTGGCAGATTTCGATGAATCGGGTGTAGTAGGCCCAGGGGTTGGTGAGATATTCAACGGTGGGTTTCCAGAGGCGGATGCAGCGATTGAATGGGCCTTGATCGAGGATTGGGCACGAGGCGTTTTCGTGGGTGTAGGTGCTGATTGGTTTTGGTTCGATGGGTTGAATGGGCTGACTATGCATGCGAACTGATCCCGGCGTGTGACTGAGTTAGGCACCGATGGGTGCGGGGGCCAGTGCTCTGGTGAAGTAGTAGTTGCAGGCCTTGTAGGACATGGCGTAGCGTTTGCGGTCGCTTTCGTCGATGGGCTCGATGTTCCAGCCGTGCTTTTGGAAGGCAGCGCGTTGGAGTTCGACACATCGCAAGACTTTTGGATTGTCGGGTTGATCTTCCTTGCCGAACATGTTGACGGTGACGCACCAGGCCCATGCGTCGGGGGTCAAGAGGGCGGTCATGAGTTGCACGAGATCGTCGATGGCTTGGTCGTTGGGCATTCGGCAGGCGTTGAAGGCACCTTTCATCCAGAGGCCGTCGATTTGGCCTCCGAAGTCTTCTGGAGTGAGATCGGCGAAATCTTTTTCGATGACTTCAAAGCCGAGGACTCTTCCGAGTCGGGCGTGTTCTTCGTGGCGTTCGACACAGATGACGGTGGCTCCGAGTTCTCGGGCGAGCATGGCGAAGCTGTAGTGTCCTGGGCCGAACTCGACGATGCGTTTGCCTGTGAACTGTTCTGCATCGAAAAAATCGTTGATAACATTTGAAGCGCGGAGGTGACGGTGGAAACCGACATGGGCGTGGTTTGGGTTGTAGGAGGAGCCGTCGATGATTTCGATGGCTTCTGGGGGATAGGCGCAGGCGTCGAGGGCTCTTTGGCGGGTGAGGATGCTGTCTGGGCGGTGGGCTGGGAGTTCACGATCCAGGATTTTTTGGATTCGTTTGATTTCTTTTTTTTCTAGTTTTTTTTCGAGGTTTGAACTCAGGATACCCATTGTGGTGGTCCTCTGTGCGTCTTGGTCGGGGGTTTGGTGGTGCTTGAAGGCAATGGTAGCACGATCGTCGGGTGTGTGTTCGTAGCCGGTTTTGGTGAGGAGTTCGAGTACGCCGGGGCAATTGACGAAATCCCGGACGCGCGAGGCGTGCTCTGGCATGGTCCATCGGCGGACCCATTGGCCTGAGATTGGCTGATCGAGCTTGGGTTGATCGATTTTGGATGGGTCGCGGGTGGCGGTGTGTTCTTGGTATCGGGTAAGCAAAGAATCGTCGTACTCGATATCGAGAAAGGCACAGAGGGTTTCGATGACTTGTTGTGGATTAGAAACCAGGTGTTCATATTGGACGATGGTGTGGTTTGGGTGGTTGAAGTTGACGATGGCCGAGGTACATTCGATGAATCGTGCGTTGTTGACATAGTACGATGGGCGGTTTGGCATTTTGGAAGTGACGACATCTCGGCCGTCGCGGACGGTGCTGATGAAGTACAGGTCGGGATACTGCTCGGCAAGTTCTTGATAGCGGAGGCAGTTGTTGGGGGTTTTTTCTGCCCAGATGTTTTTGTGGACGCCGGCGTTGGTGGCGTAGTCGGACATGATCTGATCGAATGCGGCGCACTGATCGGTGCTTGCGTTGAGAATGGATTTGATGTGCTCTTGGGGGAGATTGAGTGTCGTGGATAGTTTTTGGAGTTGTCTTGGGTTGGCTTTGGTTTGGCGATCGAAGGGGGTGGTGAAGAATCCGGTTTCTGGGCCGGCGAGTACTTGGTTGGAGGCGTCGAGGAGCCATCGGAGGAGTGTTGATCCTGATCGGGGGAGGCCTCCGATGATGATTCGTTTGGTCCAGTTGGTTGTCGTTGGTGGGGTCATGTTTTGGGTGAAAGAGTTTATGTGGTTCGGCGGGTTTGGAGGATGTGATTCTTTCGGAGAAATTTGTAGTCTTTGATTTCTACGCCGGTTGCTTTGAGGAATGGGGCCATGAAACTGGTGGTGGTGTGGTGGTATTTTCCTCCGGTGAAATCGACGGCGTCGGTCAACCTTGGAGCCCGGTTGTAAGGGAGTTTGACGAGCAGGGGGTTGGTGTAGGTTCCGAAGCGGGCCGGGTCTGAGGCGAAGACTGAGTACATGGTGCCGTTGGGTTTGAGGGTTCGGTGCCAGTCTTGGATGACGGCGATGGCGGCTGGGCGATCCATGTTGTGCTGGTTGTAGAGCCCTGGGCCTCGGGCAAGGATGGTGTCGAAGAAGCCGTCGTCCCAGGGGAGGGGTTGTTCGGTGTCGGCGACGATGAATCTGGATGCGTTGCCTTGGTCGAGTTTGCTTTGTGCGGCATCGATGGCACCTTGGGAGATGTCGATGCCGTGGAGCTCGGCGTTGGGTGCCCATTGGGTGAGGCCTTGGGACCAGATTCCGTCGCCGCAACAGAGGTCGAGGACTCGGCCTTTGGGGGGTGTTGTGAAAAGGACTTGAAGCCAGCGTTGGACTTGTGCAGGGGTGTATTCAAATCCGCCGGAGCGGTAGAAGGTGTCGGTGTGTGCTTGGGCTTCTTGGGCGGATTGGTAGATCGGGTGTGATGGGGTGCTTGGGTGGGCCACGGGTGAGTATATGGGTGTGGCGGGGTGAAATCAGGGGGGATCAGGGGCCCAGATTTTGGCAGAGGCGGATCATGTTCTTGGATTGTTCTGATCGGCTGAGTTTGGTGATTTCATTGGGGCTGGGTGTTGGAAAGCATTGTTGACCATTGATGAGTTGGTTGAGGGTTTGTTTGACTTGTTGGTGGGTGAAGCCGAGGTTGATGCCTCGGCCGGTGCGGTCGAGGATGTGGGTCATTGGTCCTTTGCGGCCGGTCAGGAGGATTGGTGGGCCTGCGGAGATGTATTCGAAGAGTTTGTTGGTCAGGACACCGGCGTGGGGGTCTTGCCATTCAAAGGCCAGGAGTGCGTGGGCGTTGCGTTGGATATTGAGGGCTTGGTCGTGGGAGACTTCGCCGAGGAGTTTGAGGGCGTCGAGCACCCCGGCTTGCTCGGCGTACTTTGTCCAACAGGCCGATGAGGCGCCGGCGATGGTGAGGGTGATGTCGATGCTTTGGGCGCGGAGGGCGGCGATGGCCGAGAGGATTGGTGTGGGGTCTTGGTATTTGGCGTAGAGCTGGCCGGTGTAGGCGAGTTGGATGGGGGAGGTTGGATCAAGCTTTGGTGTGGAGGTGGATGGTTGCCATGGATCGCCGAAACCGTTGTAGATGACTTTGACTGGTGCCGATGAACGGGCTGAGAGCCATTGGGCGAGGGGGTCGCTGACGGTCGTGAGGGCGTCGGCGTTGGAGAGGACTTGGCGTTCGAGGCGTCGCTCTCGACAAGTGAATGGGAAGAGACCTTTGAAGGCGTGGTTGGCGGTCCAGAGATCGCGGAAGTCGGCGACCCAGGATTTGGCGATGCCGGATTTTTTGAGATTCATGGCGACCATGTGGGCGGTGTATGGGCCGCTGGAACTGAGGACGACATCCCAGTGTGGACCTGCGGCTTTTGGGGCGTTGGTATGTGAAGTGGATTGATTGGCCCACTGGGTTGCGGGGTTGACCCAATAATCGGTGAGATCGGGCATTCGTACTGAAGAGAAGACGCCTGTGCGGGTACGGATATTGGTGATGGATTGATTGAGAAAGGATTGGTTGGTGGAGGGGTCGGTTTTTTGTGCGCTTCGGAGCCGCTTGAGGGGCTTGGGCACAGCGAACTCGATTTCGTGGATGTCGGCGTCGAGTGATTCGGTCCACGACTCGATTTGGTCGGGATGTTTGGTTGCGGTCAGGACGGTGGTGTGTATCCCGGCTTGGAGGGCTTGGTGGGCAAATGACCAGACCCGGACCGATGCGGCCCCGCGTTGGGGGGGGAAGTAGGGTGAGACAAGAAGGAGGCGCATCTGGACTCAGTCTAGGGCCGGGTCTGGGGCCGGTGTGGGTGGAATTGGAGGGTGGCACGAAGGCAAGTTGACCTAGTATGTATCGATGATTGATGATGTCGACCAGTTTATTTGCGACGGTTCTTCTGAGCGACGGCCTCGGGTGGTGATGCTGCTTGCCAATCCGTATACACACGATACGAGGGTCCATAAACAGGCCCAGACATTGATTGGATGGGGGCTTGAGGTTCATGTTGTGTGCATTGCGAAGCCGCAGTTGCCGGTGTATGAGATTAAGGATGCTGTGCATGTGCATCGGGTGGCTGTGAATGATGAGTCGGTTTTTCGGGTGCTGCGGGGCGTGGCTCGGCTTGGATCGAGGGAGCGGTTGGGCGATTGGTTGGATCAGGATTTTTCGTTGGCAGAACCGCCTGTAATTCCAACCACAACAATACAGCCCCCCACCCCTCCGACCCCCACCACCGCCACCGTCGTTTCGGTTGAGCAACACGACGGTGCTTCACTGGAGAACGAACGGGTCGAATCTGAGGCACACACTGAGGAAGGTCAAATTCAAAGCCCTGGAGTTGATGAGCCTCAAGGCGAACCGACATCGTGGAGACTGGGACTGCTTCGGAAGATTGCGGGCTGGTCGCAGCGGTCGGCTGAGGGGATCGCGCAGATCGAAGGGTGTTTGATTTCTGTGGATTCAGACTCGATTCTGAGTAAGGAGTCGGGATTGGCGGTGTCCAAGCCCGTGCGGGTGGTAGTTCATGGGTGGCTTTGGGGGCGGCGGAAGATTCACCGGGTGTTGGTGTATCGAGTGTCTCGATGGGCCAAGTTGCGGCTGCCGGGCGTGGAGAAATCGGTCCGGATTGCTCATGCTGCTGAGTTGAAGCGGGCTGTTGAGCATGCTGAGGCGAGACGAGTGGCGCAGATGGCTTCGGCTCGCAAGCAGGAAGTTTCTCAAGCCCGTAAAGTTGAACAATCTGAACAAAAGTATATCAGTCACGATCAGCAGGCGGCTGATGCTTTGAGTGCAAATATGGATCAGGAAGCGTCTGACCGGAATCTTGTGGCTCGATCTCGCCAGGTTGCCCATGCACAGCAGATGGCCAAACAAGCCAAATGGAAACGACGGCTGCGGAAAGTGATCAAGAGGATCCCGAGTGCGGTTCGGATTATTGGGTTCAATGATGAGCTTGCGCGCAAAGCCAAGACGCTTGAGCCGGACTTGGTGTTGTCGCATGATTGCAATACGCTTTTGGCTGGTCGGATGCTCAAGACGGTGATTGGGTGCCCGCTTGTGTATGACTCGCATGAGTTGTTTTTGGAGCGTAATATTGGATCACGCCGGCGGTGGGTGGATAAGTTTTGCTGGTGGCCTATTGAGCGTGGGTGTATCAAGTCTGCTGATGCGGTGTTTACAGTCGCTGAGGGGATTGCTCGGCATCTTGAGAAACAGTATGGGATTGATGAGGTGTATTTGCTTCGCAATGTGCAGCCCTATGAACCGCCTCCGGTGGGTGTGGCTGTTGGGGGGAATGGTACTTTGATGCACCAAGAGCTTGGGCTTGATCCGGCGACACGGATTGTGATCTATCCGGGTGCAATCACGATTAATCGTGGGATTGAGTTTTTGATTCAGGCCTCGCCTTTGCTGGACAATGCGGTGGTGGTGGTGATGGGGTATGCCAACTCGGCCGGATATATGGAGCAAATGATTGAGATGGCCCGGTCCAACGGCTCACTCGGCACGAGTTTCTTTTTCAAGGATGCGGTGCCGATTGATGAGGTTGGGCGGTGGGTGGCGTGTGCGGATTTGGGGGTTGTTCCGACGCAGGGGGTGTGTTTGAGTTATCGGTTTGAGGCCTCCAATAAGATGTTCCATTGTCTGATGGCGGGTGTGCCTTTGGCGATGAGTAATCATCCAGAAAAACGGATTCTTGCGGATCGCTACGGGGTTGGGATTGTGTTTGATGAGACTTCGGCCGAGTCGATCGCACGGGCGATCAATGAGACGCTCTATGATCATGATGCTCTTGAGTGGATGCGTGCCAACTGTTTGGAAGCGGCCAAGACGCTCAACTGGGAGCATGAGGAACATCGGTATCTTGGGGTGTATGCGGGGTTGCTTCCGGGGCATGATCGTTTGGTGCCGAGTATCCATATTGGTGAAGGTGCCTCATCGGATACTCCTGAGTCCGGTGGGCTTGGGGCCGAGGATGTTGAGGTTGTTGTTGAGCCCGAGCATCTGCGGGTTGGTACGCGATGAGCTTGGACCCAAAAATCTTTGATCTTCTGAAGCACTTTGGTCGGACCAAGCCATTGTGTGAAATTGCTTCGGCGGATGGAACTGGTGAAGATCAATCCAACTGGATTGCGTTGCGGCATGATATTGATCATGATCTTGATCTTGCCTTGGAACTGGCCCACCACGAACATGCGATGGGGATTCGGGCGACTTATTTTTTGTTGCATACGGCTCCGTATTGGAATGATCCTGATTTCATTCTCAAATGCCAGCAACTCAAGTCCTATGGGCATGAGGTTGGGTTGCACTTTGATATTGTGACCGAACTTGCTGATCGGTCTCCTGATTCGGTGGATGGACGGCTTGGTCAGGTGCTTGCTCGGCTTGGTGGGGCGGTCGGGCCTGTGGTTGGGATTGCGGGGCATGGTGCCAAGGCGTGCTATGAGTTTCAATGCACGAACTATTGGTTCTGGAAGGAACTTCGGCCAACGAATCCGATGGAGACCGAGCATCTTCGGTCGGCCGAGGGTCCCATGCTTGATGATCCGAAATGGCAGATTCCGTATCCGGCTGGGCATCGGGTGAAGATCCATGAACGGGATGTTGATTTGTGGTCGGTGTCGATGCGGGGCCATGGTTTGGACTACGAAGCGTCGGCCTTGGCGTGTGATCGGTATTGGACGGATACGGGTGGGTCATGGGCTCGATCGCCAAACCCGATGGATCATGATCTTTCAACAGGAAGGCACATGGTTATGATGCATCCGATCTGGTGGCGCGGATCGACCAAGACGCATTTTGTGTTGGGTGCTGATCCACAGATTCGATCCAACTTGGCTTCCATGATTGATCGGTGCACGCCTGCGACGGTGTTTGATGAATGGACGCTGACCCATACGCGTGTGGGAACGAGTGTTGAGAGGAGCCAAGAACCACTTCAACCGACGGCGATTCGGATCAAGAATGCGTTGGCCCATCACAATAAGTTGGTGGCCGGGGATGTGGTGGAGTTTTCGACACTGCTTGGGCCGACGCGGAAAGAGGTGTTCGTCGATGACGGAGCCAACGATGCCCAATGTTGTGTGTGGAAGATTGAGAGTCCAAGGCGGCGGTTGGTCCAGTCGGCGTTGGATTTACTCCAAGAACACCGATCGTTGTATCAACATCCAGAAGACCCTCCACTGTGGGATATGGATGGGCGGTTCTGGCGGTCTTGGGCGTGGATGAGCCGGGAGCAGCGGCTCCAAGCCCATATACAGGCGGCGCAATCCAATGGGTGTGATGATCGAGAATGGACGATCCCGATGAATGAACGATCCAGCAGGCGTTCTTTGTTGGCGTTGGCGGATACGCTGGGTCTTGTGGTTCATCCATTGATGTTTGAGGCGTGGAAGCAGTCGAATCGTGGTCGATTGGGCAAACACTCCGAGAATACCAGTTCGTTGTATTCTGGGCGAACACTCTGGGATGATGCCCGGTGTCTTACGCTGCTTGATGGTGATCAGACTCGAAGACGGCTCGAAACACGGTGGGCAACAGCGACATCAGATGATGCCAGTGGTTCTGAACAACTGACGATCAGTTGGCATTCGGGCCAGAGTTCTGCACCGCAAGCGGTGATCCATATTGATCTGCCAGAAACCGCGTCGTCTGCTTGCCCAGCGTGTGTCTTGGGTCAAATACAGATCGCTGAGTTGCATGGTGATCTAGTTCGATTCTTTCTTCAATGCTTTGATGCCGAGGGCGGGTTGATCACACGCACCGCGTTATCAGACCCTGGCCAGCCATCTCTTTGCGGGTCAGAAAGCATGAATATGTTTCGATTTTCACGCTCCATCCCGGCGGAATGCCAGAGGGTAGGGTTAGAAATTTTGGCTTCCAAAGAATCATTCACTGGATCAATTCAAATCGATTCTGTCGAATTTCGATTATCGGCTGTCAATTTGTATAAGTAGATATCGACTCGCCATTCCTGCTCAGCCGCCCTTCAAAGATGTTTTTGCCCGTATAAATGTATTTTTTCTTGCTTGGGCATATTTTGCACGATTTACTGACTAGGATGGACGAATGGTTTAGTGGACATCCTTCTCCACTAGTACAATTTCAAGGCCTCTGAACTACAAGGAAACTTAAGCATGGCAAAACGATCTCAAATACAGACCCAGTTCGGCGCGGGCGGAATCTTTGGATCTCTGATTCAACATCGGCCTCGGATACTTGCTGGAGCAGCGATCGCTCTGGTCAGTTCAATGGCGGTTTGGCTTCCTGCATGCCAGCAAAATCAGTTGGTCACCGTTGCGGGGTTTACACCATCTGAGGAGTACGGGATGCTCGGAGCCCAACTCTTTGAGGCCAACTGTGCCGCATGCCACGGCAAAGTTGGTCGGGGCGACGGGATTGCTGCAATCGCTCTGAATGTCCCGGTACGAAACTTCTTTGATGAGCCATTCCGGTACATTTCCAGTGACGACGGGGTGGCCACGGATGCTGATTTGGTTCAAACGATCCGGCATGGGCGGGTCAATGGCGAGATGCCTGCTGCTCCTTGGCTCACAGACCATGAAGTCCTTGCATTGGCTGAGTATGTCCGAGAGATCAATCGGCTCGGCTGGGTTGAGCGGCTTGAAGATGAGTTTCAGGGTGACGATGCTCTTGATCCTGATGAGATTGAAGAAATTTCTTGGGATCGGGTGGTCGCTCTAGAGCCCTACGCTGTGCCCGCTCTTTCTGATTCGTTTGTCCCGGACATGCGAGTTGGTGCAGAGCTCTTTGCACAAACCTGCGCCTCTTGCCACGGCCCTACTGGGCGTGGCGATGGTCCCGAGGAACTGGTCGATGAGCAAGGGGTCGTCATTCAAGCTCGCGATCTGTCCCGAGAACCAATCCGTGGAGGCGATTCCATCGACGAGTTGTACAAGCGAGTTCGGAGCGGGATCCCGGGCACACCGATGCCAGGACAGCCCGGATACTCTGATGATGAAGTCTGGCAACTGGTTCACTACACTCGGTTCTTGATGGGTCGGCCCATACTGGATCGTTGGCAAAATAACTTAGAACAACAAGTCCTCGATGAAGGAGACAACTGATGCGATCATTCACACACTTTGCGGCCGGGATTGTACTGACATCACTCGCTTTTGGAGCTGCGGCGGATTCAAAGCTTGAATCCAAACCACCCAAAAAACCACGGTATACGGAGGTCCAGGTCAGCGACGGGGGAACAATCTCTGGGATCGTTCGATTCACTGGAAAGGTCGATCAAGAATCTCCAGTCGAGATCACAACTTCCGAAGACATCTGTCATTCAGATCCCATCTTCAGCGAAGAACTTGTTGTCAACGAGAATGGAGGCGTTCAGTGGGCGGTGGTTTCAATCAAGAAAATCAGAGCGGGCAAAGCCTTCCCAGATTCATCTGATACTGAGTCGCAACCCGCAATGAACCAAGAG
>Ga0316208_1003289_pt1 | contig 11867 bp, 11 predicted proteins | sample 3monopyrite_MG_FD_204944 | JGI IMG/M metagenome (GOLD analysis project Ga0316208, IMG submission 204944) | Microbial mat bacterial communities from mineral coupon in-situ incubated in ocean water Damariscotta River, Maine, United States -... | ecosystem: Environmental > Aquatic > Marine >... | reverse complement strand
AAGCTGCTCCAACAAACGGCACGCGACTACCTGGAAGCGAACTCCCCTCTCGCGACCTGCCGAGAGATCCTCGAGGGCGACCAGCCCTACGCCGCGGACCTTTGGAAAGGAGCCGCGGAGATGGGTTGGCAGGGCGCCGTCGTTCCCGAGCAGTACGGGGGAGCCGAATTCGGACATCTCGAACTCGCCATGATCGCCTTCGAGGTCGGTCGCTCCCTCGCGCCGATTCCGTTCGGGCCGAGCGTCTATGTGGCGACGGAAGCGATCCTTCGCTTCGGGTCCGATGCTCAGAAGAACGCCTGGTTGCCGAAGCTCGCGGACGGGTCGGCGATCGGCACTTTTGCCCTGACCGAAAAGCCCGGACAGAATGCGGTCGCCCAGGTCGAAGCGACCGTCACCGGGGGCAAGCTCTCGGGGACGAAGCTGCCCGTCGCGGACGGTGAAATCGCGAACGTGGCGGTGGTCGCCGCGAAGGAAGGCTGGGCCCTCAGCCTCTATCTAGTCGACCTGAGTACGGAGGGCATCACGAGGACCGCTCTCGACTCCTTCGACATGAGTCGCTCCCAAGCGCGCATCGCGTTCGACGGCGCGGCCTGCCAGAAGCTCGAAGGGGCGGATGCGGAGGGGATTGCGACGCTGCTCGATGTCGCGGCGGTTCTGCAGGCCTTCGAGCAGGTCGGTGCGGCAGAGCGCGCGCTCGAAATTACCCGCGAGTTCATTCTGGGACGGTATGCCTTCGGCAAGCCGATCGCGGCGTTCCAGGCGATCAAGCATCGTATGGCCGATCTCTGGTGCAAGATCGAGATCGCGCGAAGCAACGCCTACTACGCGGCGTGGGCTCTCGCGAATAACGACCCCGAGCTTTCGACTGCGGCGGCAGTCGCACGCATCGCCGCGTGCGAAGCCTTCGAGGACACGACGGTCGAGATGATCGAGTTTCACGGCGGCGTCGGATACACCTGGGAATACGACTGCCACCTCTTCTATCGACGCGCCAAGCTGCTCTCGTCCTCGCTCGGCACGCCCAAATACTGGAAGAACCTGCTCATCGACCGACTCCAGGCGGAAGCCGCGGCCTGAGCGAATCGTTCTTCTTTCTATCTATTGACCGACGGGCGCCGAGCGAAACAACGCCGCGCCCAGGAGACCTAACATGGATTTCAACGACACACCTGAAGAAGCGGCCTTCCGCGCCGAAGCGCGCACCTGGCTCGAAGCGAACGCCGAACCCCTCGCTCCTGGCGAAGTCGCGGGCGGCATGGGCGAGCTGCTGACGCCAGAGATCGTCGCCGAAGCGCAGGCCTGGCAGAAGAAGAAGGCGGACGCGGGTTGGGCCTGCATCACCTGGCCGAAGGAACTCGGCGGGCGAAGCGCCACCCCGATGGAAAACGTCATCTGGAACGAGGAGCAGGCGAAGTTCAAGCTGCCCGCCAACATCTTCTCGATCGGCATCGGCATGTGCGGCCCGACGATCTTGGCCCACGGCACCCCCGAACAGCAGGAACGCTGGATCCCTCGGCTGCTCTCCGGCGAAGACGTCTGGTGCCAGCTCTTCTCCGAGCCCTCCGCGGGATCGGACCTCGCGGGCCTGCGCACGACGGCGGTCAAAGACGGCGACGAATGGGTCGTGAACGGCCAGAAGATCTGGACCTCCGGCGCACAGATCTGCGAATGGGGAATCCTGGTCGTTCGAACCGACCCGACCGTCGTGAAGCACGCGGGCCTCTCCTACTTCGTGGTCAACATGAAGTCGCCCGGCGTTGAGATCCGACCGATTACTCAGGTCAACAAGGCCCAGGGCTTCAACGAGGTCTTCTTCTCTGACGTGCGTATCCCCGATGACCAGCGCATCAGCGAAGTGGGCAACGGTTGGAGTGTCGCGCTCACGACCCTGATGAACGAACGCCAGTCGATCGGCTCGGGTATGGGAATCGGTGCCCTCGAAGACCTCGTCGAGTTTGCGAGCGAGCTCGAGGTCGATGGCACGCCGGCAATTGAGGACAGCGCGGTTCGCGAACAGATCGCGGACTACGTGGTCAAGGCGCGGGGGCTCAAGAACACGTCGCTGCGCACGCTGACCGCCCTTTCGAAGGGATTGCCGCCGGGACCCGAAGCGTCCATGGGCAAGTTGGTCGGCGCGGTCCTTCAGCAGGAAGCCTCTTCCTTCGCGATGGGTCTGGCGGGGACTTCCGGCGCGCTGCTCGATCCCGAGACGACCCCCGCCGCCGCCGCTTGGCAGGAGCGCTATCTCGCGCTGCCAGGTCTGCGAATCGCGGGCGGAACCGATGAGGTCCTACGCAACATCATCGCGGAACGGGTGATGGGCCTCCCCTCGGACGCGCGCGCCGACAAGGGCATCGCGTTCAAGGACATTCCGTCAGGTCCACCGAACGGCTGAGCCGACCCGCGAGCGAAACTCGCCAGCGGATTCGTGACGCGCGGACGACGGGAGCCCCCGTCGTCCGCGCCCTCGATCTGCTACCCGTCGAGATCCCGCGCGCGTTCTGCGCGCGGCTCGAGGAGTCTCGCATGCCCGAGAAATACGTCCGCCGGAACGGGCTTCCCATTCTCGTTCGTCATACCGGACGCACGACGCTGCCCCAGGATCCGCCGGCGCTTGGAGATGGGCCGGGCATTCTCTGTCTGCACGACGCGGGGCTTCAGAGTTCGGTCTTTGAGGGGCTGCTCCAGGAAGTCGCACCCGAAGGCGGCGCGATCGCGTTTGATCTGCCGGGGCACGGTCGCTCGGGCTCCCTCGACGCTCTTCCCTCGATCGAAGCGATGACCGAAATGGCGCAGTGGGTCGCCGATTGGTGCGGCGCTTCCCGCCCGATCCTCGTCGGCCACGGCATGGGCGCCCTCATCGCCCTCGAATGGGCCCGAACCGGATCGATCTCAGGTCTCGTGTTATGTGGCGCGGGCCTCGCGCTCGGAATCTCCGACGAAACGGTCGAGACCATGCGCAACGTGACCCGCGGCAAGGCGCCCCGCCCCTTCGACCCCACCCGGGTCTGCAAAGAAGGCGGACGCGAAATGATGCAGGCGGCGTACATAGAGGGAATCAAGACGGATCCCCGTGCGACCCTCGTCGACCTCGAAGCGAGCCAGCGCTTCGCGAGCGCGCTCGACGCGAGCGGGATCTCCTGCCCCGCTGCGATCGTCAGCGGATCTGCGGAGAACGCCGATTGCGTCGCGAGAGCCGAGGCCCTCGCCGGCCAGCTCGCTCAGGGATCGACAGCGACCGTCGATGCAGCCGCCCATTTCCTTCCCCTCGAACAACCGGCTGCGCTCGCTCAAGAGATCCGTCGCATCGCGGAGAACGCCTAACATGTCTTTCTCAGGCAAGATCGCCATCGCCGGCGTCCACGAGTACGAAAGTCGTTGGGCCCCGGACAAGACGTCCTTCCAGATCATGGGCGAGTGCACCCGCGAAGCCCTCGACGATGCGGGGCTCGAGCTCTCGGACGTCGACGGGCTCTTCGGTGCCACGATGACCATGGGCGCCATGGGCATGGTTCAGCTCGCCGAGTACCTGAACCTCAAGCCGCGCTATCTCGACGGCAGCAATATCGGCGGATCCTCCTTCGTCTCCCACGTCGCCCATGCCGCGGCCGCCATCCACTCGGGCCTCTGCGAAGTCGCTCTGATCCTGTACGGCAGCACGGCGGCCTCCGACGCGATGGCGATCGGGACGGGCAATTCGGGGGGCCGAGATCCGAGCGCTGCGTTCAGCTCCCCCTACGGCATGACTCTCGTCTCTTCCTACGCGATGGTGGCCCAACGCCATATGCACGAGTTCGGCACCACGAGCGAACAGCTCGCGGACATCGCGGTCTCGACCCGTCATCACGCCTCGCTCAATCCCCACGCCAAGATGCGCAACCCGATCACCCGCGACGACGTCCTGTCGAGCCGCGTGATCGCGGACCCGCTTCACCTCCTCGACTGCTGCATCATCAGCGACGGCGGCGGCGCGGTCATCGTGACGAGCCTCGAACGCGCAAAAGACCTCAAGCAGAAGCCGATCATCGTGCGCGGAACCGGCGAGTCCGTCGCCCATCGCGAGATCGGAAGCCCCGACCTAACAACAATCGCCGCGGCGCAGTCCGGCGAGCACGCCTTCGCTATGGCCGGCCTCACCCCCGCCGACATCGACCTGTGCACGATCTACGACTCCTTCACCATCACCGTCCTCTGCACCCTCGAGAACCTCGGCTTCTGCAAAAAGGGAGAAGGAGGCGCATTCGTCGAAAACGGCGGCATCGCCCTCGGCAGCAAGCTGCCGGTGAATCCCGACGGCGGAGGCCTCTCCTCCAATCATTCCGGGATGCGCGGCATCTTCCTCGTCATTGAAGCCGTGCGCCAGCTGCGTGGCGGACTCGGTGAGCGCCAGGTCGAAGGCGCGGAGGTCGCGCTCGCTCATGGAACCGGCGGCTACCTCGGACTCATACACTCGGGCGCGACGCTCATTTTGTCGGGGAGCTAGAAAGGCATCATGACGGACGAAACGAAGAAGAATCCGGAATATCAAGCGCCCGAGATCGATTGGGAAAGTCGCGCGTATTGGGAAGGCGCGGGCCGGGGAGAACTCGTGCTCCAGCGATGCCGCGCCTGCCAAACAGTCCAACATCGCCCGCGCGGACTCTGTGTGAGCTGTCTCGCAGACGACATCGAGCATTTCGTCGCGAGTGGTCGCGGTGAGGTCTACACCTACTCCGTGGTGCGCCAGAACCAGATGCCGGCCTTCGCCCCCGCGGTTCCCTACGTCATCTCCTACGTGCAGCTCGAAGAAGGGCCGCAGCTCCTCACGAATATCGTCGACTGCGATCCCGACACGGTCTCGATCGGCATGGCGGTCAAGGTCGACTTCGTGCCGACCCTCTCAAAAACTGGCGACGCGTTAGGCGTGCCCAGATTCGTGCCCGCATGATCCTCGATCTTCACTCACATTCTGTCGCCTCCGACGACGGCCGCGCCAAGGTCGAGAACTACTGCCAGTGGATCCAGAAGAAGTCGCTGCCCCTGGATGGTTTCGTCCTGACCGAGCATCGCCAATTCGATGATGCGAACGATTACCGCGCCCTCGAAGACAAGTTCGGCCTGCTGATCTTGAAAGCGAGCGAAGTCGAGACCGAGTACGGGCATGTTCTCGTGTTTGGCGTGAACGACGATCTCAAGGCGTCCTTCGATTTCGCGGATATCCGCAATCCCCTCGCCATGGTCCTCGAAGAAGCGAAGCGATGTGGGGCGGTTCCCGTGCCCTGCCATCCAGGTCGTCCCAAGGTCGGGATGTGCGCCCATTGGGAAACGAAGGGTGCCGTCGAGGGCGTCGAAATCGTCGAGACGTTGAACGGCGGAAGTCGCGAAGGCGAGAACGAGGAAGCCCTCGCCTACGCCGAGCGATATGGCTGGAAACAGATCGGCGGATCCGACTCCCATATCGTGAGCCATATCGGGCGCTGCGCGACGCGCTTCGAGGACGAGATTCGCGATATCGACTCCCTCGTCTCGGCACTCCAGAACGGCACCTACGAAGCCGTCCTCCCGCTCGCGGAGTAGTGCACCCTCGCGGCACGGCCGTGCACGCGATCGGGCCGCAGCCAAAAGCTGCGCGAAACGTTTTGCGTCAGCGCAGACGACACACTCCGCTGTACCCTCATTCGGGAACCCTTATCGAGGACCCCTTATGCAGCAGCTCGCCGAAGATCTCTTTATCGCGGATGCGCCCCTGCGCTTCGCCGGCGTCGAGATGGGCGCGCGCATGACGGTCGTTCGCCTCGCGACGGGCGAGCTTCTTCTTCATTCACCGATCAAGGCCAGCCCCGAACTCGTCGCGGAGGTCAATGCACTGGGCCCGATCGCGTATCTCGTCGCCCCTAACAAACTCCATCATCTCTTCGTGGGCGAATGGAAGAGCGCTGCCCCCGAGGCCAGGGTCTTCGTCGCGCCTGGCCTGGAGACGAAGCGCGCCGATCTCGCGATCGACGGCCTTCTGGGCGCCGAGCCCGAACCCGGCTGGGCCGACACGCTTGACCAAACGAGTCTCGACGGCTTCCCCTTCGCGAACGAGATCGTCTTCTTTCATCGCGCGAGCAACACGCTGATCGCGAGTGACCTCGCCTTCAACATCGATGAGTCGATGCCCTTCCTGACCCGCACGTTCTTCCGGCTCGCAGGAACCTTTGGGCGCCTCTCGCCGACGCTTCTCGAACGGATTCTCGTCCGCGACAGGGCCGCCTTCGGCCAGTCTCTGAATCGAATTTTCGATTGGCCCTTCGAGCGCGTCGTGGTCGCCCATGGCTCCGTTTCGGAGACAGGCGGGCGGGAATCCCTCCTCAAGGCCTATGCGTGGGCCCTATCCGCCGCCGCCTAAGACCCTGCGCGGGTTCGGTTTCGCGAAGATCGACAAGCGTCGACACGGCGCTTCAGATGGACGAGGATCCCGGCCGGACGCTCCTCTTGGTGGGGAATGCCCGCTACCGCGAGAGCCTCATGAACGCTGCTGAACTCAAAGAGAAATTCACCGGTCACGTCTTCGACGAGATCGACCTCGATATCACGCCCGACTCGCTGGTCGGCTTCGCCACCGCCTGCGGCGAAACGCATCCGCGATTTACGGATCCGTCGGACGCCGACTTCCAGGGCGTGCCGAACTACCTCACGCGCATTCACGGAACGCGAACGCTGCCGAAGGATTTTCCGGTCGAGATGCATCGCTGTTTCGATGCGGGGAAGTCGATCGAATTCCACCAAGCAGTTCGAGCCGGCGACAAGATTACGGGCAAGAGTGAGATCCACGACATCTTTGAGAAGAGTGGCCGGACCGGTTCGATGCTCTTCATCGTGCATCGCATGAACTTCTTCAATCAGGGCGGCGATCATCTCGCCACCGTCGACTGGCGCCTCGTTCAGCGCGAGATGGACTGAGGGAATCCGATGAGCCAGTCAGACAACAAGGCCTTCGCCGACGTCGAATTCGGAGAGGAGCTCCCGGAAGTCCCCGTCGATGTTTCGCTCGAAAACGTCCGGGGCTTTTGCAAGGCCGCCGAAATGATGGCCGGCCGCTTCACGGACCACGAAGATGCCCGGAGCAATGGTCTTCCCGGCGCGATCGTTCCCGGCATCATGAGCCAAGGAATCCTCGTCGCGCTGATCCATCAATGGGCACCGAACGCCGAAGTGCTGAACGTCGACACGATCTTCCGCGCGCCCCTGCTCGTCGACTCAAAGCCGACGGCGAGCGGCGTCGTGACCGATATCGACGAAGAGACGAAGGTCATCGAAATCGACCTGACGCTCACGAACGAAAAGGGCGTCACCCCCGTCGTCGGGACCGCGAAGATCACGCTCTAGCCCGAGATCGCAGAGGGAACCTTTCGCGCGGCGCGGTGCACTCGTCTACTCGTCCCTGAGGAGACCAGACGATGATCTTTCACCTGACGTTCGCAGCGACGGTCCTCGGCGCCGCGTTCCATCTCTACCGCGAGCGCGAGGGTGGGCTGACCCGGCTTCGCGTCGTCGAAGTCGCGCTGCTCTTCCTCCTCTCCATTCAATGGGGCGTTGCGGGCGTACTCACCTCGCTCCCACACATTCTCACACCCGACACTATTGCCGAATTTGTCGGGTGGGCACCCGGAAGTCCGTTTCAGGTTGAGCTCGGATTCGCGTCCCTTGGGACCTCCCTCGTCGGCATCCTGTGCATCTGGCTGCGCGGCTGGTTCTGGCTCGCCCCGATCCTCAGCCGCTCGGTCTTCTTGCTAGGCGCGGCCTACGTCCACATCGTCGACATCCAGGCCCACAGCAATTTATCCCCGGGGAACGCTGGCCCCGTGCTTTTCTACGACATCGTCGTGCCCGCCCTCGCGATCGGCCTCTTCATTTTCTACGCGCGACTCGGGGGCCTCCGCGCTGCGACACGCTAGGTTTGCCGCCTAGCATCAATGCAGGAGCGAGCCCGCATGCCCCCCGAAGCCTCCCCCCGAACGACCCCTCTCCTTCGTCCGACCGAGTCGGCGAAGTCTCTCGACCTTGCCGGTTGGGCCGATGTCGCCAAGAACGTCGCGACCGTCGTGATCGCCGCGCTGATCAGCATCGCCTGCGGCAATAGCGGCGGCGGTGACGGAGGCTCGGGTGGAACGGGCGGTGGCCCGAGTGGCCCGGCGAGCACATCCTCAAGACTCGAGCTTTTTCAGGCGAGCCTCGATGGTGTCGATCCGCGCGATCCCGGGAACGTGGTGATTCTCGATCCCGCGGCCTCGGAGCTTGCCGAGGACTCCAACCGGATCGGCGCGATCCCAGTCCTCTCCCGAGACGGAACGGGCGGCAGCGTCCCCGGCCCCCTCGTTGAGTACGTCATCTACGCACGCGACGACGGCACACTCTATCGCGTCTCCACCGATGCGAGCGCAGCCACGCCGGTTCCGGAACGGGTCTCGAGTGAGAACGAGGCGCTTCCGTTATGCGAGGCGCTTCCGGGTTTCGACCTGGCCGAAGTGATGAACACGCGGCTCGCCTACGCGAGCGATGGGGACAACTGCACGGGCCTGCTCACGTGGTCGGTGGTCTCCCTCGGAAACGACGAGACAATGGACCCGCAGGTCTTCCCAGGGATGCCGGTCAGCCCGCTCCTCGAGAGCGAGAGTCTGGCTCACGCGGGATGGCTTGCCGTCGAGGATGGCGTGCTGATCCGACTCGACCCCGATCTCTCGGTCGTCGCCGACGATCTTCGGCGCGGCGTTATGCACGTCGAAGAACTCGGACGGACCGAGAACGGATTCATCTTCCTCGAGATCGACCAGGGCCTCTTCTCCTTCGACGTGGCCACCAACGACCTGATGGCCTTCGACTTTTCCTTCACGGGTCCGTGCTCGTGTTCTCTCTCCTTCGGTGCAGATCGCGAATTCGGATTCATCGTCGACGACGGCGCACTCCTGCGCGCCGACCCTGCGACGGGCGGCTTGACCGTGCTCGATGAGCCCGCCGATGCGTCGACGAATCCCTTCGCCGCCTTCTTCGGAAACTTCGGCTTCGTCGTTGTCTCGGATAACTATGTCGCTTGGTCCTACTTCGCGGATACGGACGGCGACGTCAGCACCCTCGAAGATCAGTTCCAGCGAATTCGAAGCGTGGCTCGGGACGGCAGCAGTGCTCAGGAGCTCAACGCCATCGCCGCCGAAGCCCTCCCCTTCGCTGGCTTCATCCCCTTCTTGCCCCGCGTGACGAACGACTGGCTCTTCATCAACGGCGTGACCTATAACGCCGCTACTCAGGATGACTTCCGCGCCCGAGCGGTTGCCCAACGACTCGATGGAAGCCAAACCGTCGCCCGGGAGAATTCGTTCTTTATTGGCGGATCCTTCACGCCCAACGCGGGCATCGGCTTGACCGGAGTGATCACCGCCATTACTCGCCTCGACGGACTCCCGGAACTCCAAAGCTTCGGCTCACTCGTCACCACCTCGCTCACAACGGTCAACCCCCAGAATCCCGCATCGGGTGACATCAGCCTCGGCACCCTTCCCGTCGGTACCGTCTACGCCGCGAGCTTCCCGGGCCTTGGCCCGGAGCGACTCGGCGCGGCGTTCTTCGATCCGGGTTCAGGAACTCCGCAGACCGACATCCTCTACTGGGTCGACGGTCAGGCGAACTCCCTGACCCGCGTCACGAACACGGGCACGGTCAACGAAGTCCCGGCCGGACTCTTTTAGAAGGCGACACGGTCGTTTCCAGACGGAGACAAGGCCGCGTCTTGCCCGAAAGATGCGCTCGACGACGCTCGGCCGCCCTGCCACACTGACGGGTGACGCGGGACTCGCTCGCCATTCGCGGGCGCGCTCTCGCGTACAGCGTTTTCCTTCGGCCCCAAGGCCGCAGACCAGGAGCCCATCCCCATGCATGACCTCATTATCCGCAACGGCAAGATCGTCGACGGTACCGGCAAGGAATCCTTCAACGGCGACATCGCCGTAACAGACGGCAAAATCACCGCCGTCGGCAAAGTCGAGGGTGAGGCGCGGGAAGAGATCAACGCGGACGGAAGGCTCGTCACGCCGGGCTTCGTCGACATTCACACGCATTACGATGCCCAGGCGACCTGGGATCCGCATCTGCTTCCGTCGGGATGGCATGGCGTCACGACCGCGGTCGTCGGGAACTGCGGCGTGGGCTTTGCGCCAGCGAAGCGCGACCAACATCAGATGCTGATCGAACTGATGGAAGGCGTCGAAGATATTCCGGGGGCCGCGCTCTCCGAAGGCATCAAGTGGGACTGGGAGACCTTCCCTGAATACCTCGATGCCCTTGAACGCGCTCCGCTCGCCGTCGATGTCGGCACCCACGTTCCCCACGGTTCGGTCCGCACGTACGTGATGGGCGAACGTGGCGCGAAGAACGAAGCGGCCACCGCGCAGGACATCGCGGAGATGGCGCAGATCGTCAAAGAAGGCATCCAGGCCGGCGCCCTCGGCTTCTCCACCTCCCGCACGATGGGCCACACGGCCCTCGATGGTGAGCCCGTTCCCGGAACTTTCGCCGCGGAAGATGAACTCTTCGGCATCGGTCGCGTGCTAGGCGACCTGGGCGAAGGCGTCTTCGAACTCGCCGGCGCGGGCGCTGCGGGTGACGTCGGCGGAGACGCGATCGATTCCGCGCTCAAGGAAATCGACTGGATGAAGCGGCTCTCCGCGGAGATCCAGCGACCGGTTTCTTTCGCGATGCTTCAGTTTGACTCCGCGCCCAAGCAGTGGCGTGAACTCGTCGATATCTGTCATTCGAGTCGCGAAAGCGGCGCCGATGTGATGGCACAGTTCGCACCGCGCCCCTTCGGCATCCTCACGGGTCACCAGACCGAAGCAAACCAGTTCCTCAATCGTCCCGCCTATATCGAGATCAAGGACCTGCCGCTCCCGGAACGCGTGCGCCGCATGCAGGACCCGGACGTTCGCGCCCGCATTCTCGGCCCCGAGCGCGACGACTCCGCGGGGTTCGGCAGCATGCTCGACAACGAGTTCATGCTGAAGAAGATCTTCCCCCTCGGCGACCCGCCGGATTATGAGCCCGGTCCGGAGCAGAGCATCTGGGCCATCGCCGAGCGCGAAGGCAAGAAAGCGGACGAGGTCCTCTACGACTACATGCTGCAGGACGAGGGCAAGGAGCTTCTGCTCCTCACGTTCTTCAACTACAGCGACGGAAACCTCGATCTCTTCCACGACCTGCTGAACGACGAACGCGCCGTCGTCTCGCTCGGCGATGGCGGCGCCCATTGCGGCGTGATCTGCGACGCGTCGCTTCAGACGTTCATGCTCACCCATTGGGCGCGCGACCGGAAGCGAGGACCGAAGGTCTCCCTCGAACACGCGGTCCACGCGATGACCCAGGACACGGCGAAGGTCTATGGACTCCTCGACCGCGGTGTGATCGCCCCCGGCTACAAGGCCGATTTCAACGTCATCGACTTCGACAACCTTTCGCTCCGGCGACCGGAAATGGCCTTCGACCTGCCCGGGGGTGCAAGACGTTTGCTGCAGAAGAGCCGGGGCTACGACGCGACCATCGTTTCCGGCGAAATCGTCATGCGCGATGGCGAAGCAACCTCCGCGCGACCGGGTCGCTTGATTCGCGGTGCCCAAGGGATTCGCGCCTAGCGAGTTTTGCAGCACCCGAGTGATTCTGCGCAAGCAGAGCTACCCTCCTCTCTTCCGAGCGACGCCGAATCCAAGGCGTTCATCGGAACAGAGGAGACCCCACCCGTGCGCGCAATCAGACGAAGTCGTCGGACCACTCTCATCCTGAACCTGCTGATTCTGCTCCCCCTTCTATCTCTGTCCGGCTGCGGGTACAACGATATCCAGGCCGGCGATGAAGACGTC
>Ga0316208_1003287_pt1 | contig 11871 bp, 8 predicted proteins | sample 3monopyrite_MG_FD_204944 | JGI IMG/M metagenome (GOLD analysis project Ga0316208, IMG submission 204944) | Microbial mat bacterial communities from mineral coupon in-situ incubated in ocean water Damariscotta River, Maine, United States -... | ecosystem: Environmental > Aquatic > Marine > Coastal... | reverse complement strand
ATAAAGATGACGAGAAAGTAACGGTTGCGACCGCCCCGAGTGGCGGTGGCGGCATGGGGTTTGCCTTGCAGATGATGTGGGAGGACCTGACCGGGTCGACCACGGTGCGCCCACAGGTGGATATTTCTGATTTGGCCCCCCCCGATCCGGAGGGTTGGTATGCTACGGATTACCGCACCACGGATGGTGAAGAGATAACCAAGGCCACATTTTCGCGCAGCCCGATTGCCAAGAATTCGACCAATACGATTTTGCAGCGTTTTGATGATGCCGCACAGGGGAAAGGCAATGCGATTGCCCGCAGTTATTTGCGAGGCAGCCAGCGGATTGCATTTTTGATGTATGTGCCTGACCAATTTAATACCAATACAATTCGCGGTGGCATCATGTCGTCGATTAGCAACCAGATGAGTATGGATTTTGGCAGCACCGGCAGACGCACGGAGGTGTTTGCCTTGCATAACGGTGTGCCGATCATCGAGGCGGCACCGTTTTCCAAAAATGTGTCCTCGGGCACACGTGTACCTGTCGATTACCGCGTGTTTAATGCCGATGTCGGCGGCATGTTCAAGATCCAGATTTTGACGAATGCCAGTGATGCCTCGGTTGCCGAGGTGTTGGAATCGGTCCCGATGGGCGAGTTGATCGCCAAATTGCCGGAGCCGGAACCGCAATTGTTGATTAGCACGGAATTTCAGACTTATACGGCTGAATTGAGCCGTGAAGTGCCGGGTCCGACGGTTGCCCGCCGCGCGTATTTGTTGGTGAAAACCCGGCTGGATTACAGTGAAGATGAGAAGAGCATGTTGAACCGCATGGCTGATGGCGGCATCAAATCGTGGGATGATGCCTATGAGCGGTATGGCACATTGATTGGCTATGCCCCCGAAATCGTTGATTTGTTGGGCCCGTTGCCCGCTCTCGCGCCGTCGTTGCAGATTGAGTATACAGCGCGCGCGTTGACCAAAACCGACCGCGAATGGAATGATACCGAGGACCGTATCCTGAGTGGCATGGCGCGCCAGCGAATTACCCAGCGCAAGGATGTTGACCGTTACCTGAAAGATGGCGAGGTATTGTCCGAAGAGGTGATCGCGTTGATCCGCCTGTTGCCTCAGACCTATGATGCTGTTGCGGTGACATCACCGGCATTGGCCCCGTCCAATGTATCGGCCTCCGAGTTGGTGATCCGTCGTGGCACCAAGATCGGGCAAGGCGAGAACACCTTTGGCAATTGCAAGATCGAGCTGGGTGTGCGCCGTTGCGTGGTGGGTGGATCTGACTAAACCCGCAGAGCGGCGGCCCTTGATCGGGGGTCGTTTTTCGGTGACTGTCGCAATCGTGCGCTGACAGGTCGGCTGGTTCTGGTGTTTGCCTGCGTTTTTGCGCAATTTGGCATGAACGCATAGCTCCAGAGGAATCGCCGTTATGAAGACCAATGTCAAAGCCCTTGTTGTCGGTGGTGGTGCCGTTGGCACATCGATTGCCTATCATTTGGCCAAGGCGGGCTGGGATGATGTGATGTTGTTGGAGCGCGACGAGTTGACGTCCGGGTCGACGTGGCACGCGGCGGGGTTGTTGCCGCTGTTCAACATGTCGTTTGCGACGACGCATATTCACAAATACTCGGTCGATTTTTATAAGGCGCTGGAGGCCGAGACGGGCTTGAACGCCGGTTTTGCTGTGGTCGGCAATTTGCGCATGGCGCAGACCGACGAGCGCATGGACGAGTATATGTTCTATGCGTCCATCGCCGAAACATGCGATGTGCCCTATGAGTGGATGACTCCGGACCAGATCAAGGCGAAGTGGCCGCTTATTCGCACGGAGGATTTGAAGGGTGCGCTGTATCATCAGACCGATGGTTATATTAATCCGGCGGATGTGACGCAGGCGATGGCCAAGGGGGCCCGTCAACATGGTGCGGTGATTGAGCGCAAATGGCAGGCGGATGAATTCCATTGGAATGGTTCGCATTGGGAAGTGACATGTGTGAAGATGGTTGAGAAGGGCGGCAATCTGGTGCCGTCTGACGGATCGGTTGTGATCACGGCTGAGCATGTTGTGACGGCTTCGGGGAACCATGCGCAGACGACGGCGCGAAAGTTGGGGATCAAGATCCCTGCGATCCCTGTCGAGCATCAGTTTATTGTGATGGATCAGGATCCTGAATTGGTGAAGTTCCGCGCCGAGGGCAATGTCGAGCACCCCGTTGTGCGTGACGCCGATGCGCAGTCTTATGTGCGCGAAGAGCGCGGCGGCTGGATTTTGGGGGTCTACGAGAAGGGCGCCCCTGCGGTGTTTGAATATGGTGTGCCGGAGAGTTTTCGCGCTGATCTGTTCCCGCTCGATCTTGAGCGCATTGAAGAGCAGTATATGGCGATGATCCACCGTGTGCCGTCGTGTGAAGAGAGCGGCTTGAAGGATGATTTCAACGGGCCGATTTGTTATACGCCTGATGGCAATCCGCTGGTCGGGCCAGCCCCGGGGCTGCGCAATATGTGGCTTGCCGAAGGGTTTAGTTTCGGGATTACGGCGGCGGGCGGCACGGGCTATTATCTGGCGCAATTGATGGTCGAGGGCGAGGCCGAGATCGACATGGCGAGCCTTGATCCAAAGCGCTATGCGCAAAGCTGGATGACGACCGAATATGCCGCGCGCAAAAACGAGGAATGCTACGACCACGTTTATGTGTTGCACCATCCTGACGAGGAGCGCCCTGCCTGTCGCCCGCTGCGCACGGCGCCTGCTTATGACCGCCAAGCCGCACGCGGTGCCCAGTTCGGGTTTGTAAATGGTTGGGAGCGTCCGAATTACTTTGGGTCCTTGGGTGCGCCTGAAAATTTTGACCATGATGCAAGGTCGTTCCGCCGTGGTGGTTGGTGGCAGCACGCGGTGGATGAGGCGAAAGCGATCCGCGAAGGCGTGGGCCTGATTGATGCCACGGCGTTTACCAAACATGTGGTGAAGGGACCCGGTGCGACGCAATTTCTGGACTGGTTTACCTGTAACAAACTGCCGAAAATTGGCCGCATCAACCTGACCTATGCGTTGACGGGTGCGGGCACCACGCGCACGGAATACACCATCGTGCGCAATGGTGAGGATAGTTATTATCTGGTGTCAGCAGGGGCTTGGACCGAATATGACGCTGATTTCCTGCGCAAGGCGGCGGCTGACAAGATGCCTGAATTTGGCTATATCGAGATACAGGATGTCACGACCCAATGGGGTGTTTTTGCGATTGCGGGGCCAAAGTCCCGCGATGTGTTGAAGGCCGTGATCAAGGATGCTGATCCTGAAACGGCGTTGTCCAATAAGCGGTTTCCATGGTTGTCGGCCCGCCAGATCGAGTTGGGCATGTGTCCGGTGAATGCGATCCGCGTGGCCTATACCGGCGAGCTGGGTTGGGAGTTGCATCATCCGATGGAGATGCAGAATTACCTGTTTGATTTGCTGGAGAAGGCCGGAGAGCCACACGGCATGAAGCTGGTCGGGGCCCGCGCGCAAAACTGGTTGCGCCAAGAGAAATCGTACCGCGCGTTTGGCAACGAGTTGGGCCGCGATGCGACCCCTGTCGAGGCCGATTTGCCGCGGTTTATCGATTTGAGCAAAGCGTTCCACGGCAAGGACGAGATGGTTGCCAAGGGTGTCCGGTCCAAGTGTGTGACGGTGCTGATTGATGGCCCGAGCGACGCCGATCCGTGGGGCCGCGAGGCGCTTTATGATATGGCGGGCAACCGGATTGGCCGTTTGACGTCGGGCGGGTATTCGGTGGCATTCGAGCAATCGATTGGCATGGGGTATGTGAAGCCTGAGTTGGCCGAAGTGGGCACAAAGGTGCAGGTCAAGATGCAAGACAAGATGTGGCCTGCGCAGATCGTTGAAGACAGTCCTTATGATCCCAAGAACGCAACCATTCGTATCGATGGATAAGTGAGAAAAGGCGCCCCAGCGGCGCCTTTTTTGTGCGCTTGGATTGGCATAGGAATGGGCGTAGCGTCGGGGTGCCGAGGTTTTAAGGGAATATCCGATGTCTGATCCAAGCGCCCATCCCAGTGCGCCGCATTATATTAACCGAAGCGGGTGGCTGCGGGCGGCGGTTTTGGGTGCCAATGACGGGATCGTGTCGGTGTCTTCGCTGGTGGTGGGGGTCGCTGCGGCCAATTCCGATACCAAGAGCATTTTGATTGCCGGCGTTGCGGGTCTGACGGCGGGTGCGATGTCGATGGCGGCGGGCGAATATGTATCCGTGTCGTCGCAGTCGGATGTCGAAAATGCGGATATCGCGAGAGAAAAAATCGCGCTGCGCGACATGCCACAGCAGGAATTTGACGAGTTGGCGGCGATCTATCGCAATCGCGGGTTATCGCCCGAGACCGCGCATCAGGTTGCCACGGAGTTGACGGAAAATGACGCGCTGGCCGCCCATGTCCGTGACGAGTTGGGTCTGTCGGAGCTACATGCCGCCAATCCGCTGCAAGCCGCACTTGCCTCTGGGATGACGTTCAGTGTGGCCGCGGCGATACCCGTGCTGGCGGCGTTTCTGGCCCCTGCGGCGGTTGTCATTCCTGTTGTGCTATTTGTCACGGTCATCGCGCTTGCCGGATTGGGCGCGCTGGGTGCGATTGCGGGTGGTGCACCTTTGCGGCCTGCCACGATCCGCGTTGTGGGTTGGGGCGTATTTGCGATGGCCATCACGGCGGGTGTAGGGTGGTTGTTCGGCGTGAGCGTCTAGCGGAACCGCGCCGGTGCAAGGGCCGCAACGTGAGCCGGTTCGATCACGGGTGTTTTGCCGCCGATGAGGTCGGCGAGCAGGCGCCCTGCGGCGGGGCTTGATTGCATTCCATAGCCGCCTTGACCGCCGCACCAGATGAAATTTGGCTGTGAGGGTTCGGGGCCGAGCACGAGGGTGCGGTCGGGCGCGAAAGTGCGCAGCCCTGCCCATGACGAGAGCAGGCGGGTGACGGGTTCGGTGACGCAGTCTTCATAGCGCGCCATACCTTCTGCGAGGGTCATGTCGTCTGCATAGGCGTCGTGGGGCGCGACCGCGTGTTCTTCTGCCGGCGAGACGATGAGTGCGCCTGCGTCGGGTTTGGCATACCACGCCTCGGACGCGCCAAAGATCATCGGCCAGTGCGAGACATCGTGGCCACCGGGGGCGGGGATGCGCCCCATGGAGCGCCGCAGGGCGGTGAAGCCGATGGGTGCGATGTCGGCCATTTGGGCGATTTGGTCGACCCATGGGCCAGCGGCATTGACGAGAATTGCGGCCGCGTAGGTGCCTGAAGGTGTGGTGACTTGCCAGCCGGTGGCGGTTTTCTCAATGGCGGTGACGGGGGATTTTGTGGTCACGGTGCCGCCGTTTGCGCGGATGGTTTTTACATAGCCTTGGATCAACCGGTCGGTGTCGAGGTCCCATGCATCGGCGTGGTAACCGGCGCGGTCCACGACATCGGTGTTCAGGATCGGGACCATGGCCTTGGCCTGCGCGCCTGTCATCAGATCGAGGCCCATGTGCTGGCGCTCGGCCTCGAAATCGTTAGCGGTGTCTTTGGTGCCCACAAGCATCAGGCCGCGCGGAGACAGCAGGGTGTTGTCAACGTGATAGGCGCGAGATGCGGCATTGAGGGCGACGGTGGAGGGTTTGCCGTAGCTTTCTTCGAAGAGCGCCGCCGACCGGCCCGAGGCGTGGTAGGCGAGGTTGGGTTCCGCTTCGAGCAGGTGCACGGTGCCGAGGGGTGCGAGATACGCCCCTGCGGAAGTGCCCGCGACGCCGCCGCCGATGATGATGAAATCTGTCATGCGTGCATGATTTGCATGGGGCTTGGGGATTGGCAATGGGATGTGGAATGACGGGTAGGCGGACAAAGTGTGAATTCGCTGCAAGCGATCCAATGTTAGCTATCGAAAAATAGATCTATTTTAAGTTGATGCGAAAACTGGCCCCCTCATGTTTACCCGCCATCATCAAAGTCTTACCCAACTGGTTATCTAGCATTCGCAAGGGCACGACAGTAGTCAAGAATTTCGTTGTTGCGCCAAGCCGCCATAATCGGAGGCCCGTCCATTTTATCAAGCAAGCTGCGGGTCATTTCAACATCGTCGGCTATACATGCGAAAAGGGCAAAGTTTTGAATATTCCATTGGTCCGGATATTGAGCAAGAACATCCGAAATGCCTCTACGCATCTTAGCCCACACAACATCTGATTCCGTAAACAGATAGACATCATATTGTGTTTGCGACGCATACCAATAGATTCGCGCATAAAGCCCGCTTCCCTCCAACGACTGGGTATATTCGACCGCATCATTTGCGAAGGCTTCGATCTTACCTGCATCCCCATACCATTTAGGAGTGAGATAATCGACCGCTGAAAAGTAAAGTTGGTAGAATGTCGGATGGCGTTCAAACCCTTCGCGCACGAACGGCACAAAAACCTCAGGGTCTACGCCCTGTTGGGTCAATATATTAGCACGGTGAGTATACCAAAACGGATCAACAGCGGCATAATCTTTTGCGTCAACAAGAACCGCGTCTGCTTGTGCAAGCCAGTAATAGAATGGTTTCCAATCGTTTGGGCCGACGCTTTTCTGGTAACCGCCTCCTCGGATATGCCATGCATGTCTGCTCAGCATGATCGCTTTGCTAATCGCAGCGGTGGGTGAAGTTGGGTAGGCTTCCACCCATGCGTCGGCCCGGCCAGATATCGTTTCCCAACTGGTGAGATATCTAAGTTGCTGCTTAACGGAAGCGTCAATCCCAAAGTAATACAAGTTCAGTTTCTGCAAGCCGCTCGATGTGCGTTCATCGGAATCTCGAAACTCCACAGCCATCGCCTCTAAACCAGCAAAATCATTCTGCTGGAGCATACGGTCAACTTCACGGTTGATTTCAATGCGATCTTCCACTTCCTGCGCAAATGCTGGAACACTGCACACCACCCAAGCAAGAAAACTAAAAATATAAGTACGGGCAAAGCGCATATTTATTTTCCTTGAGACGTCTTTAGCACGATTTTAGATATTAGCGCGCGAATTACTCAATCAGTTTTAGAATCTTAATCGGGCGACAATTTGTTGCAAATCGATCTTTTCATAAATTCCGACGTCAGTAACTGGGACTGGAGAGCTAGGCACCGAAGTTCGCTATTTGTCGAACGCGCTGCCTGCATTCTGCGATGGCAATCATTCGTGGCAGTACTGAGGCCGGTAATTTAAGCTCAAACCAGACCTAAACTGCACGGTGCCGATACCGAAATGACAGGTTTTATGGCCGCGGTATTCAGTTCAATACGGCTCATTCGAGGACCCTCAAATGATTGAATTGTTGCTCGTCACCGGCCCGGAGACCAATGCGCGAGACGAGCGTGACAACACACCGCAGATGCTGGTGGCAGTTACGGGTCCGGCTGAATTGATCAGCTCGTTGGTCGATGCCGGAGCTGACATCAGTGGCGCCAGCGCCGTATTGAAGACCCCTTTACATTATACGGTGCGATACGGCGATTGCGAGGGTGTGTGGTTTATGATCGTAGTTGGAGCCGATCCAAAGGCTCGATATCCGAGGGCCGCAATCCTTTGTAAACGGGCTTCAGCAATCGAGCCCTTCGAGCTATGCGATCGCGTTCGCCATGCCGCAGAAAGCGGTCAATCAGGGCTCTATGTCGACATTGCGGCCAACAAAAAAAGGCCCGCCATTTCTGACGGGCCTTTGGCGTTTGTGGTGACTGCCGCTTATTGCGGGATGTCGCCTACGATGCCTTCGACGTAGAAGTTCATGCCAGCGAGTGTGCCGTCGTCTGCGGTTTCGCCGTCAGCAAGCCAGACCGAGCCGTCTTGTTTGTTGATGGGTCCGGTGAAGGCATGATACGAGCCGTCGGCCAAGCTGTCGCGCAGAGCTTCTGCGGCGGCTTTGATGTCGGCGGGCACAGCAGACGAGATTTCACCGATGCCGACCATGCCAGCGCCGATGCCGTCCCATGTGTCCGTGCTTGTCCATGTGCCGTCCATAACTGCTTTGGTCCGCGCGATGTAGTAAGGCGCCCAGTCGTCGATGATGGAAGAGACACGTGGCAGTGGGCCAAACTCGGCCATGTCGGAGGCTTGACCGAATGTGATCACGTTGCCTGCTGCTTGTGCCGCCGCTTGTGGTGCAGTGGAGTCAGTGTGTTGCAAGATCACGTCGGCGCCTTGTTCGATCAGGACGGTGGCGGCTTCTGCTTCTTTTGCCGGATCAAACCATGTGTAGGCCCAGACGATTTTGAATTCGACGTCAGGGTTTACTTTCTTGGCTTGGGTGTAGGCGGCGTTGATGCCGCGGATGACTTCGGGGATCGGGAACGAGCCGATGTAGCCCACGATGTTCGATTTTGTCATGGAGCCAGCGATGAGGCCCTGAACGGCGCGCCCTTCGTAGAAGCGCGCGGAGTATGTCGAGACGTTGTCGGCCCGCTTGAAGCCTGTGGCGTGTTCGAATTTCACGTCGGGGAATTTGGTCGCGACGTTGATGGTCGGGTCCATGTAGCCGAACGATGTTGTAAAGATCAGGTCAGCGCCGCCAAGAGCCATTTGTGTCATGACCCGTTCGGCGTCTGGTCCTTCTGGCACGCTTTCGACAAAGACGGTTTCGACCGCGTCGCCGAATTCTGCTTCAACCGCGAGGCGCGCCTGATTGTGCTCGTATGTCCAGCCGCCATCGCCGACGGGCCCGACGTAGACAAAGCCGACTTTGGTTTTATCGGCATCGGCAAAGGCGCCGGATGCAAGACCGAGTGCCAGGGTGGCCCCCGCAAGTATAGATTTGATAGTCATAGTTATCCCCCAAAAAATGGACTGTTGGTGCCTTTAGCGTGAGGCGTGAAAGATTCGCCCCAGTGATCCCGGGGCCCGACCTGCCGACATAATAACCAGAACGACGATGGTGGCTAGGTATGGCGACATGGAAAGATATTCGACGGGGACTGCGACCCCTGCCGCTTGTAAGTTGAGCTGTAGCACGGTGACCCCGCCGAAAAGGTAGGCACCAAGCAAAAGCCGCCAAGGTTTCCAGCCCGCGAAGACCACGATGGCCAGAGCGATCCAGCCGGCCCCTGCGGTCATGCCTTCGGTCCATTGTGGCACGCGCACAAGTGACAGATATGCCCCGCCCAAGCCCGCGCAGGCCCCGCCGAACATGATTGCCAGAAGCCGCACGCGGATCACTTTGTAGCCCAAGGCATGGGCCGCATCGTGGTTTTCGCCGACCGCCCGAAGCACAAGGCCGTGGCGTGTTTTGTGCAAGAACCACCATGTTGCGGCGACAAGGATCAGCCCGACGTAGACCATCGGGTCGTGCTGGAAGACGATCGGTCCGATCACGGGAATGTCGCCCAGCACGGGGATGTCCCAATCGGGGAAGCTGGGTGCTTTTACGCCGATATAGTTTTGCCCCATGAGGGCCGAGAGCCCGAGCCCGAAGAGCGTAAGTGCGAGACCGGTGGCCACTTGATTGGAGAGTAAAACTTGGGTCAGGATGCCGAACAGCAGGCCCAGAAACGCCCCGCCGAAGGCCGCCCCGACAAAGCCGAGCAGTGGTGATCCGGTGCTGACGGCGACGATAAAGCCGCTGACCGCGCCGGTGATCATCATGCCTTCGACGCCCAAGTTCAGCACACCTGCGCGTTCGACCACAAGTTCACCGATGGCGGCCAGTAGGATCGGGGTGGCCGCGACCATGAGGGATGCCAGAAGCAGGATCGGGTTGATTGATGACAGGTCCATTAGACTGTTCCTCTTTGCGAGAGCCGGATCCGGTAGTTGGTCAAAACATCAACTGCGAGCAGGAAGAAGAGCAGCATCCCTTGGAGCAACTGGATCGCAGCCCCCGGTAGCCCAAGGTTGGACTGCGCGATTTCGCCGCCGATGTAGGTGAGCGCCATGAGCCCGCCAGCCAGCAGGATGCCGACGGGGTGGAGCCGCCCCAAGAAAGCCACGATGATCGCCGTGAACCCGTAGCCCACGTTGAAATCGATGCTGATTTGTCCTGCGGGGCCGGAGACTTCGAATAGTCCGGCCATGCCTGCCAGTGCGCCTGATATTCCCAGACAGATCAGGATCATCCGGTGTGGATTGACGCCTGCAAAGACTGCAGCGCGCGGCCCTTGTCCCGAAAGCCGCACATGGAACCCGAAGATGTGTCGCGACAGTGTGATATAGCCGAAGATCACCGCGATGAAAGCGGCCACGACCCCCCAGTGCATCCCCGATCCGGCGACCAGTTCGAGGTTGGCGGCCGAGGGGTATTGCGACAGGTTCCGGCTGCCGGGGAAGCCCATACCCTCGGGGTTACGCATTGCGCCCAAGGCCATCGAGGCCAAAATTTGCTCGGCCACATAGACCAGCATCAGGGACACGAGAATTTCATTGGTGCCGAATTTGACCCGCAAAATACCCGGAATCATTGCCCAAAGCGTGCCGCCTGCAGCGCCTGCGAGAACCATGAGAGGAAAGATGAACCGCGATTCCATTGGATAAAGCGCAAGCCCAACGGCGGCGCCGCAGATTGCCCCGATGATATATTGCCCCTCTGCGCCGATATTCCAGATGCCCGCCCGATACCCGAACGACAGCCCGATTGCGATCAATACCAGTGGCGCCCCTTTGATCAGAAGTTGTGGCCGGTAATACCACGCGAACTCCGAGAACAGGGGGTCGAGAAAGATTGTACGGATCGTCTCGAAAGGGTTTTTACCCAAGGCTGCAAACAGGATGCCGCCCACGATCATGGTTAGCAAAACTGCAAGGAGCGGCGTGGCGACCGCCCATGCACGTGACGGTTCTGGGCGTTTTTCCAATAAGATCATTGAGGCTGTCCCTTTGTTTTCTTCGGAGCATAAATATGCCCGCCGGAGGCGGCGTTACGGTCCAACATGTGCAACCTCCAGATCATGAGCGCCCCCGAGCATCAGCCCGATTTCGTCAATCGTTAGTGAAGCCGCATCGCGTGGTGCGGACAGCTGACCGTCGTTGAGTGCTGCAAACCGGTCGGCCACTTCCATCAGTTCGTCAAGGTCCTGACTGATCACCACAACCGCGGCCCCTTGGTCGGCAAGATCAAGGATCGCTTGCCGGATTGCGGCCGCCGCCGAGGCATCGACCCCCCATGTGGGTTGGTTGATGATCAGCACGTCGGGGTCTTGCATGATCTCGCGTCCAATGACGAATTTCTGTAGGTTCCCGCCCGAAAGTGACCCTGCGGTGCTGCGCGCGCCCGGCGTGCGCACATCGAAGGTGCGGATGATGTCTTGGGCAAAGTTGCGCGCCTTATCCCATTGTAAAAACCCGTTTTTGGCAAGATTTTTGCGCGTCACTGCGGTCAGGATAGTGTTCTCGATCAGGCTCATGTCGGGAACTGCGGCGTGTCCGTTGCGTTCTTCGGGTGCCGCACAAAGCCCAAGCGCGCGGCGTGCGTTTGGTGCGAGATTACCGATATTTTGCGTCCCGAGTTTGACCATGTCGGCCGCCGTGGGCATTTCGCCGCACAGTGCCGCAACCAATTCGTCTTGTCCGTTGCCCGCCACGCCGCCGATCCCGAAGATTTCGCCTTTGCGCACTTCGAGATTGATTGCCCGCAGGCGCGTGCCGAATTGGTGTGGCGCGGGCGCGGAGAGGTTTGTCAGGGTGAGGGCGACGTCGCCCAGAGGTTTGTCAGTCTTTGTCGGCACATGCAGCACCATGCCCACCATCAATTCCGCCATGTCACGCGCCGAGGTTTGGCGCGGGTCGCATTCGCCCACGACTTGGCCCAGCCGCAGCACGGTGGCCTTGTCGCAAAGGCTGCGAATTTCTTCGAGTTTGTGAGAGATATAGAGGATCGAGGTGCCTTCGG
>Ga0316208_1003286_pt1 | contig 11873 bp, 6 predicted proteins | sample 3monopyrite_MG_FD_204944 | JGI IMG/M metagenome (GOLD analysis project Ga0316208, IMG submission 204944) | Microbial mat bacterial communities from mineral coupon in-situ incubated in ocean water Damariscotta River, Maine, United States -... | ecosystem: Environmental > Aquatic > Marine > Coastal... | reverse complement strand
CTGATCGGTGATGTCGTTGATCTCTGTGATTGTCCGGGTCATATCCTGCAACAGAACTTCGAGTTCTTCTTCTCGTGAGATCATGTCCGCTTCCTGAGCGCGCGCTTGCGCTAGCGAACTCTCAAGGAAATCTTTTTCGGCATCAAACAGTTTGGCGAGTTCTCGTTCCTTTGTGATCGAGAGTTGCTGCTCGGTCGCCGCGATCTGATTCTCGAACTGCTTGTACTCACGATGGCTTGGCATCTGGCCCATCCGCCGGAGTTCCACAAGCTTTGTTTCAAGAAACTCCAGATTGCTTTTCATCTGCTGAACAATCGGCGAGTTTTCAACGGTTTGCCGCTGGGTTTCTGTATAACGAACCCCGCCCTCAGACTTCACCATCTCGTCCATCCGCGTGATCTGGGTTTCCATGGAACGCAGCTCAAGCGCCAGATTATTCCGCTCACGCGCAATCAGGCTCAACCGCTCGCGGGTCGTCGTCTGCTGCTCGGCAAGGCCCGTGATCTCTTCGTCACGGATGAGCCGCGCCCGACGCTCGGTCAAGTTCGCTATCTCACGCTTGATATTGTCGATCGAAGTCTGGATCGCTGACCGGCTCTGGCCATCCTCGATGCTGCGCACGTTCTGAAGATCGCTCAGGTACGCTTCACGGAGCAGGCGGGCCATACCCGCGACGTCTTCAGGATTTTTCCAACTCACCTTCATCCGAACGTAATACGTCCCGCCAACAGGCCGGGCCGAGACCCGCTTCTCGAGTTCGAGCATCGCCTCTTGATAGTTGAACGTGCTGTCTTTCTGGATAAACCTCTCTGACCAATTCGGGGCCTCGATCTGAAGGCGGGGATCCTCCGCGACCCGCTGAAGGATCGTGGAACTCAGCATCCGATCGGCCTGCGTCGCCATGAACTGCTCGATCGCATCGCCATCGATCGTCTTACTCGTAATCAGCGATGGGTCTTGGGGCGGCAGCGCCTCGTACGTCACGACCGAGTCGTAGATAGGGTACGTGCGCGCCCAGACAACATGACTTATAACCCCGAGCACGCCGCCCGCCGCGACGGCTGCTACGAGCACGAATTTCCACTTCTTGAGCAGCTTGATCGGATCTATCACCGGCATCGACGAACCACCCGATGACGGGGGTGCCATCGGGCGAGGAGCCGGGGTGTGTTGGCTTGGTTTGGGTGGAACTGCGCTGCTCATCGTGGAATACTCCGGGATCCACAATGGATCCCAATTCGGTCGGTCGGTCTGCCCCCGGCTTGCCGTACGCCCTGGACACCCCCCCGGTTCGGGAGGGCGACGACAGGGCCACGATTGCTGAGAAGCATGCTCTGCACTCTTGGTTTTCGGTCAGTCAGCACTCGGTGCTGAGTCGATCTGCTGCTTCACCTCTGCAAGATCATCGGAAACAACCTCCCTCAAATCAGGGAGCGTATAAACGGCCATGTCTGCTTGGGTCCACAACCGCTTTGCTTCGCTGGGGTTACCGCGCGCAACCGCAAGCCGGGCCTGATTCAATAGAACATTGACCCGTTCGCGCTCGGTCCGGATCCGCTCTTTCGCCTTGAGAAGCGCATCCTCGGCTTCGTCCAAGGCACCCGTCTTGATCAACAGCTTGCCGAGCGTGTCGTACACGTCGGCGCGCCCATCTGCAAGCTGCGTCGCCTGTCTCGCAAGAGGCACACCATCCGCGGCTCGGCCAAGATCGATGCCAATGCAGTAAGCGAGGTTATTGTGCATCTCCCAGTCATCGGGGAACGCCTCGATCCCGCTCTTCCACGCCTGTTCGGCACCGGCGAAATCTTCACGCCCATACCGCCCCACGCCGAGCATCCGATACGCGAGCCGTTTGAGAAGATCATTCTGAGTCTCGGCCTGGAGGCTCATCAGATCGCTCTCCGCCTCTTCTATTTCTGTTTGGTCCTGTATCCGAATCTGAGCCGAGCCGTATGTGAGCCAATCCCTTTGGGTCGTCCCGGCCGGCATCCCATCACGCAGCCCCAGAATGTATTGGATTGATTTTCCGCCATCGTCATCGAACGCGATACGGACATTTCGGAACCACTGAAGAACCTGCCCGGGGTTGCCCAGAGCCTGTTCATACGACCGTGTTAGGAACGAGGTTGCGCGCGCCATCTTGCCGTTGCGGGCCTCGATCGCCGCCCGCGTCGCGAGCAACTGCGGGTCCTCATCCACCTTTGCGCCTAGCACTTCGAGCTCCTGAATGACCCGGTTGGCCCGGGTTACCTTCGGGCTCTCAGATCGCAGCAGCGCATCGATATACGCCATCGCAACGCGCTGGTCGCGGGTCAAATCCCAAGCCCGCTCGAACAGGCCTGCCGCCCGATCAAATTCGTCACGACGCATAAACACCCGGCCCGTGACGAGCATCAGCGTCGCGTCTGTTGGGCGGGCATCAATCACCTCATTGGCGACATCGATCGCCTCGCCGACACGCTTATCTTCGATGAGCTCGATGAGAATCCCGACCAGCACCGAGTCCTGATTGGGGTTCGCCCGCAGCGATGCCCGGAGCGACTTGATCGCCTCGTTCGGGTTCTTCTCCCGATAATACATCGTCGCCATCAGCTTGTGGGCCTGGTAATCGTTGGGGTTCAGCCGCAGCGCTTCTTCAAGATTCCGTTTCACATCACGCGAGAGCGCCTCGTTTGGCATCTGGAACTGGGCCCGCTTGATGAACGGCAACGGCAACGACGGGTTCAGCTCGATCGCCCGATCAACCAGACGCAGCGCCTCTTCGCTATCGCCCGCGGCCATCGCTATGTCTGCACGCTGCATCAGCACCGTAAGATCGTTCTGTGCGCCCTCGCCCAGTTCCATGATCTGCTCACCCGCCTGGGCGTGCTCGTTGATCCGCAGCAGCATCTCGATGAGAAGCTTGCGGTACGAGTCTTTGTCGTCATCGGCGCCCGCCTCAACGATCTTCCGGAATGTCTCGGCCGCCTGACGCGACTGGTTGCGCCGGAGCATGATCTCGCCGAACAGTTTTTCCGCACGCATCCTCGCCGGATCCTGCTTGGCCCGAGCCTCTTCGACGGCTCGCAACGCGACATCGTCGCGGCCGCGATCAAGCATGAATCGCGCCATCGCGATGTACGCATCGACTGTCGATTCCGCGCCCTCATCAGAGATGATGTACTCGATAAACGCGCCCCGCGCCAGTTCGATACCGTCGCGGTACTCATCGCCTTCTTTGACCCGGCCCTGATCGGCGTACCACTTCGCGAGCGCCTGGACGCGGGCGAGTGTTGTCACACCCTCGGCCTCGAGATCATCGAGAATCTGCTTCGCCTCTGACCACTGCCGGCTCTGCATATACAGGCGGGATAACTGCAACTTATTGCCCGCATCAAACGGCCTCTCGCCGGCGATCTGACGCCGGCTCCGGATCGCCGTTGCCAAACCCTCGTCGCCGCCCTCGGTCGCTTCGAGCCGAAGGTGGATATCCATGAACACCGGATCGGCCTCGCCAAAATCTCGCAGCCGGCGAGATTCTGACAACGCCTCTTGCAACTGCCCGCTCGTCGCGAGCAACGCGATATACCCGCGGATCGTTGTCGAATCGTTGACCGTGATACCGAGCGCTTTGCGGAACGATTCGATCGCATCGACCACCCGCCCCATCGCCGCCTGCTCACTCGCAAGCAGACGCCACAACGGCGCATCCGAAGGCCGCCTCGCAACCGCCTCTCGCAACAACTCCGCCGACTGCGCGTGGTCGCCCTCGGCCGCCAGAATTCTCGCCTGGAACGTGATCCCGTCCAAACGGTCCGCGTTCAATGACTCGGCACGCTCAGCGATAACCCTCGCGGCTTCGATGTCTTTGGCACCAAGAGCCGACAGGAATTTCTGTTCGATCACGTCTGAATCATCGGGCGCAATCGCTATCGCGGCATCGAGCATCTCTTGCGCACGCTCGGGTTCGCCGTACTGCCTCGCTACTTCAACCTTCTGGAGAAGTTTATCGAGCTCCGAAGCATTCGAGCCTTCGATGCCGCCGTAGATGATGTCAACAATGCTCGTCGCCTGGAGCCTATTTTGCAGGCTCAACAGCAGCTCGTCTTCCGGGTTCGCGGCTGCCGCTTCCTCCGCGATCGCGCGGGCCTCGTCCAGCCGGTCGGTGAACATCAGCACACGCACCAACTGGCGCACCAGCTTCGGATCCTGCCCGTGCTCTTCCATCCCATCGCGGAGCACTTTTTCCGCGTTGAGCGCATCGGGCGATCTGGAATCGACACCCTGCCAAAGACGTTCCGATTCAAACACAATCGCTTCGATCGGATCATCGGATTTTTCCTTGAACGTCAGAAGGCCAAGCTTCTTGAGCCTCGCTTGGATCGACTCACTTGCCGGAGCGAGCGCCGACGCCCGCTCGGTATAACGCATCGCCTCTTGCAGGCTCGCGGTTGTGCCCAGTTTCTCCTCAACATCGGCAAGCCCGAGCAGCACGTTCGGGTTGTTGGGCTCCATATTGAGAAGCTCGGTAAACCGCTTCTTCGCAAGGCCCGTCTTATTCAGGCGGATCGCCGTCAGGCCCTCTCGCCAAAGCCCCTCGCGGCTCGAATACTCAGTGAGCTCGTTGTACTTCGAGAAATACCCAAGTGAATCGTTGAGCGCCATTTCCCCGGCTCGCTCCTGATTCGATGTGAGCAGGTGCTGCGCATGGGCCGCCGCGATCTGACCATCCAGCATCAGAACCCGTGCGCTCTCCTGCCCAACCCCTGCGACAAACCGGTCGCGTGCCTCGCCCGCGATCGTCAGCAATTCCTCGACTTCTTGCTCGGTTTCAACATCGTTGATGTGCGAAACCGCAAACTCGGCGATCAACATCGGAGCCCGACGCTGGGCGAACAAACGGATGTATCCCTCGAGCGATACCGGGAGCCATTCTTGGGCCTCCGCTCGCCGGGCGTCGGCCATCGCACCATCAAAGTCGCCCGCCTGATTCCGAAGGCTCGCGAGCTGGAGCAACAGATCCGTCTGGTCGTTATTTGCCGTGACGACCTTTTCATACAACGCGATCGCTCGCGGAGTCCCCCCAGCCGGATCCAGAACGCTCTCAAGAATCGTCAATCGCTCGAGCATCTTCCCGTCGATGGTCTCTACATGCTCATCTGCCCACGAGAATATCTGCAACACAGAATCCATAATCGCTAGCCGGGTTTCTTCCCGGGACTCGCCCGCGAGCCCTTTGAGCCCATCGACCGTCAGATCAATCGACGTGATCCGGCCCCACGGATTTTCAGGATCCGCCGCGAGAACAGCATCAACCGCAGCCTTTTTCTCATCCTTAAACGCCAAAACCCGATCGAGCAAGCCGTCGGTTTCAACCCGGCTCTGCTGCGTGTCGATCAGACGCACCAGCGAACGCATCGCTTCGCCGTCCCCAGGATTCACTGAAAGCGCGGCGTAGAGATCGTCTTTCGCAACTACGATCTCTTCATCTTTCATCGTGCTCGATGGACCCGCGAGCAACGACCACACCATCCCGCGGTATCGGCGGATCCTGTCCCGGTCGGCCAGCTGCGTGCCGCCCTCAGGGTAGTACGCGAGCATCAGCCCGACCTCATTGGAAAAACTCTCAACCCCAACCCTCGACCCGCCGCCGACCCGAGACATCGAGTCATAGACGTGACCCAAATATCCGATCGTCGACTCGATATCCGTCCGTGCCGTGACCGAGATCTGACGCTTAATCGAGCGGAGCTGAGAGTTCAGATCCCGGTATTGTGTCTCGGTATCCGGAGTAATGTGCGACAAAGCGTCGACCCATGAATTCAGCCATTCGACGTTCGTCTTTTCATGACCAACCGCGCGGCCCCACGATTGCTCGGCGGCCTCCCAATCGCCCGCGGCCTCAAACTCGCGCGCAGCCGCCGCGTGCGTCTCGCCGGTCTTGTCAAACTGGACTTTATAAAGCAGCACACCGGCGCCCAGCACAACAACCGCCGACGCGACCAGGATCACCACAAACTTCGTATTCACTCGACCAGCCATTGGAAAAAGCCTTTCTCGCGAAACAGCCGGGCGTCCCGCCCGGCATCAAACTTCAACCGCGATCCCGACCGTTCCCGGCCGGCCCGCACATCCGAAACCCATCAATCCTCGGAAGCCGCCCGCCGGGGATTGTCCTCGGGGTACCGCCCCATCTCAACATCGACCCAATCCGGCACACACCGCATGAGCTCGGGAAGCAACTCCCCGATCAACGACGCGGACACCGCGACATGCTCCACCTTCGAATCCACCGTCGCGATCGTTGTCTGCACTTTCAGGTAGTACGCGTAATCGCTCGTCAACTTGAACGCGAGAGCCCGCACGCCCTCGGCGCTCGCCACGGTCCCGCCGTTCGCGATGAAAAAATATCCCGCAAACAACGCCGAGTCGTCCGAGACCCCTCGAAATTCGCTCGTCATCATCCGGAGCGGGTGCTCGGGACCAGTTCCAAGCGGCATCCGTACCCGGAGCCCCTTGCGATCCGAATACTGCCAGCTCGTAGGGGCAGTAAACAACTTATTCGTCGGCCCACGGTTTGCCTCGGCAACCGAACCGTCCTCCACCCATTCCGTCGTATCCAGAGGCAGATCGAGCACCTCAGAAACACCACTCTTGCCCATCCCGCCGCCGACAAAGCACCGTTCGGGAACATGGGGAACCGTGTCGATCATCCCCGTGTAATACGCCACATGAAGATTGATAACGTGCGGCCGGGTCTGCCCTTCCGCCATCGCCTCGGGCTTCTGGATATAAAACCGCGACACCGTGTTTTTGGTGCCCAACTCATCGAGCACTTCCTCACTCATCAGATCGTCCGATCCCGCCTGGATCCAGGATTCCGTCTCGCTCGGCAGCGATGTCACAAGCCGACCACTCTCCGGATAAATCGCCTCTTTCGTCAAACGAATCCCGTACGCATCGATCAGCGTCGAAAAACCGGCCGCCCCGGTCAGAAGGATCGTGACAGCGACAAAGAACGCGGGCGTGAAAATCGTTTTACTGTTCACGACGCCGCTCCTTTCTCTGCCTTGCCGTCCGCTTTCGGCTCAGAGACGATCCGATTCAGCACCCACGCGATCCCCAGATACAGCCCCAGCGATGGGACCAGCAGCAGCGTGCCGATAAGCGTGTGGGCCTGCCCGGTCGCCAGTTCTCCATCCCACAGCGATGCGATCCCAAGAACCGTAACCCGGATCATGTTCATAAACACCGCAACAGGCCCCGCGAGCAAGAACAGCGCGATCCGCTGCCACCACTCACGGTTCCATGTCATCGCAACCCAAACCGACAACGCATAAAACGCGACGACCATCCGCATCCCGCTGCACGCCTCGGCCACGTTCAGCGGGATCGTCTCCCCGCCGTTGTAGATAAACAGCGTGTTGCCCTGGAGATCAACCTCAAAGCCCGCGAAGGCACCGATTGTCCCGAGCATCACCCACGCGCCCTCGCTCGCTAAAAGCTGGAGCTGGAACGTGATCTCGATCATGATCTTCTCGGCCAGCGTGATCCCAAACACCAGGTACACGATGGGCAAGAAAAGCCAACGCATCACACCCGGGCCCAGCAGCAAAAGCGCGAGCCCGAAGACCGCCAGAAGAACAGAGAATCCCTCGATCATGTGGTTCTGGATCGCCACAACCGCGTAAAAATAACTCACGATCCCAAGCAAAAACGGCGCGAGCCCGGGCCAGAACGACATCGGCCGCGCCTCACGCAATCGATCCCGATTCCGCCAGATAAAGAAAGCCGAGATCACCGGGATCACAAACGCGTGCCCCCAGTCATCGAGCCGGTCGTAGCTCAACGCGCCTTGCCGCGTGAACCAGCGGAAAAACAACCCCATGAACACAAGCACAACGAAACCAACACCGAACCACATCGCGGGTGTCGCCGAAGGCCAAGTCCGAGCCCCGAAGGCTGCCTTTGAAACAGGTTGTGCTGCGCCAGATGCCATGCCGAAAAACCCGCTCCATATCTGAAAGATGTATCTTCAGAACGCCTAAATCTGCGTTGAAAACCCGTACAAACTCGCGTTGAATACCCAGCCCTACGACCGCAACCGTGCGAGGGTTCGAAAGCCAAGACCCAGTTGCCAACAACACTTACCTCAGGTTGACAGGAGGAGCACCAAACACATCGTTACCGAAGTTCCTGTCAAGAAGGAAACCAAACCCGTACGACGCCCGGAACCCGTTGCGGATCACCGCGAGCGGCAACGCCCAGAAGTTCGTGCCAACATTCACATGATCATCCGGCTTCAAGAACACGTCGGGCTGCGTCCCCTCCGCGATCGCACGAAGATCGAGCATGATCGTCGCCTGACGATCAGGACCAACCATCCGCGTCAAGTCCACCCGCTCGGGGATCGCTATCCCCGCAAGCCCGCCAGCAGCCGTCATCGCCCGTGACAGCGTCAGACGACCAACAACCGGGATCTGATACACACCCGGCCGATTCACCTGCCCACCGATGTACACGTTGCCCGTCTCGGGCGGCGGCAGGCTAATCACATCACCAGGCCGAACAATAAGGTTGAACCGAGCATCACCCGCGACCAACTGGGCAGCGGGAACCCGGATCACTCGCTGCGTCACCAACGGCGTTTCATCCATAGGCCCGCTCCCGGATTGGCCGGCACTGCTGCCGGGGCGATCGTCCTGCGGGAACCCACGGACCCACTGGCCGTTGAGAAACATCCAGCGCCCCCCGCCCGCGGCCTGAGCCGCGCCCTCGGGAACGATTATCGTCGTTCTGCTGCTGTTCTCTTCTTCAATCAGATCGATCACCGGCTCGCTCGCGGGCTGTGAACCAGCAAACGAAGACCCGCCAAAGACCGCGGGAGACCCATCCGACTCATCGCCGGATTCTCCCGTCAGGTCATCAATCAAGTCGATCAGATTCTCCGAATCGCCGGGCTCACTCAGAGGCGTCCGCGTCGGATCTCCCGAATGCCCACCAGTTTCAGGCTGATTGGGCGACACATCGTTGCTCAGCGAAACCTGACGGATCACGTTGACATACTTCACAATGTTCGGATCGATCCCGCCGCCCGCGATCACCGCTTCGAACAAGCGATAATCCGACGATGGAATCTGATACCGCCCCGGGGCCGGGATCGCACCTTGAAGGTGGAACGACTGGGCCCGCCGGGTAATGATATTGACCGACACCAACGGGTCAGTAATAAACTGCCCGAACCGGCGACGCAGAAGATCGCCCGCGCCCTCCTCGCTCAGCCCCGCGACAAACACACGCCCGAGCTGTGGCACCTCGATATAACCGTTCTGATCCACCACCCGCTCGTACCGCTCGGCCTGGCCCTGGATCACAACATCCCAGACCTCGAGCAATATCTCGTCCGCAGAACTGATCGTGTACGACTCGGTCTGCACCTGGAGGTCTTCCATCGAGACCTCGGTGTACTCGACCAGCGAACCGCCGTCCGATTCGATCGGGGCGAGCTGCTCGAGAATCGGAACGACCGTCGCGGTCTTTTCCCACCGGCCCGTCACGCTCTGATCCATAAAGGAATCCCAGTGGCAGCCGGTCATGGTCCCCAGAAAGCCGAGCGAGGCGAGAGCCATCGCAAAAAGGCGTCCTGTCCGTGTCTGTGTTTGTGACATCGATCGGTCCTACTTAACCGGTCCGGGAATCGAGCCATACAGCCCATCCCCGCCCGATCACCTCAAATCTTCCCACCACAGCAGGGTGAGCATCATGATAAACCCCGCGTGCGGCCCGGACGGTAGCGCCCAAGCCGCCGCACTACAACGCCGAAAACAAGTCGAGGGTTCGGTTCCTTACCACAACGACCACTATTCTCGGAATGTCTGCATCGGCCAATCGGACCTTCAGGCTGAGCCATCGCCTCCCAAAACTCAGTTTGTGTCCCAACTTCGCCCAAATGCCGAAAAGTTTAAAGTCGGCGAATCAAATGTCTACAGTCAAAGCAACAGATGACCACACGACCAACCGCACATCCCGGCGAACCCGAAAGGCCAGCCAAGCCCCCCGTCAATCGGGCTCTCGAACGCCACCCCCGCCCATTGGGGGGTGACCCAGCGCGGAATCTGCGCCCCCTCGTCAGCCTCTCAGATATGGTCCTCAACAACCAGACCGCCGAGTCTCACCAACTCACCATCAAAAAGAAACCAAAGTGGCTCCGTGCCAAAGTCCCCGGCGGCGAGGGATACCGAACCACAAAGACAAACATCGAAAAAAATCGACTCAACACAGTCTGCGAAGAAGCCGCATGCCCAAATCTGGGGGAATGTTGGGCAAGAGGCGTCGCAACAATCATGATCCTTGGTGACACCTGCACCCGCGCCTGCGGCTTCTGCAACGTCAAAACCGGCAAACCAACAACCACCGATTGGGACGAACCCGAGCGCGTCGCCGAATCGCTCGCGGGCCTGGGCCTGCGCTACGTCGTCATCACCAGCGTCGACCGCGACGACATGCCCGACGGCGGCTCCAAAATCTGGGCCGACACCATCCGCCGGGTCAAACACGCCTGCCCCGAAATGAAACTCGAAGTCCTCGTCGGAGATTTCCAAGGCGACCAATCAGACATCGACCGAGTAATCGACGCCGGCGCCGATGTCGTCGCCCACAATCTCGAAACCGTCCGCCGTTGCCACCCGGCCGTCCGCCCCAGCGCTCAATATGAGCGCACAATGGGCGTCCTCCGCCGGATCAAGGAACTCGGAGCCGTCGCCAAAACCGGAATCATGGTCGGCATCGGCGAACGCGACGATGAAGTCATCGAACTCTTCGACGATCTCGTGCGCATGTCCGGCGACCACCCAGGCCCCCGCGACCCAAACGATCCGTCCCGAGGCGACCCCTGCGACATCATCACCATCGGCCAATACCTCCAGCCCACCCGAAACCACCTCCCCCTCGACCGCTGGGTCCACCCCGACCGCTTCAAGCATTTCGAGACCATGGGCAAGGCCGCGGGGATCAAGGTCGTCTTCTCGGGCCCCTTAGTCCGCAGCAGTTATCTCGCCGATAAGCAGTTCGATGGGCTGTCGCTGCCCGACTCGCCGTGATTCGTGCTCACAGATCCGCTCTTTGACACGTTTTCTGCGCTTTCTGCAATCTTCTATAGCCGGGCACTGTTGAATCCGGAGATACTCATGAAATGCGCCCGACGCATTTCGGGAGCCGAGGTAAAATCGTGGACAAATCCATCGTGCAAGAAATGATCAGGCGGATCGAGGTCAAAGATGCCTCGACGGCCGCCCACACCTGGCGCGTTGTCCTCTATCTTCGTGCGCTGCTCGAATCTCGGGGCGTGAGCGACGATTTGCTCCATGTCGCCACCCACGGGGCCGCCCTCCACGACATCGGAAAAATCGACATCCCCGCCGAGATTCTCCAGAAACCCGGCCGGCTCACCGGCCCAGAGTTCGATGTCATCAAGCAGCACACCATCACCGGCTATGCGCGCATGATCGAACTCAATGTTCAGGAAGAAACCATCCTCGATCTCGTCCGCTATCACCACGAAAAAATGGACGGCTCGGGCTACCCATACCACCTCAACGGCGATCAAATCCCCAAAATCGCCCGCGACTTTGCCGTAATCGACACCTTCGACGCGATGACCAGCCACCGCCCCTACCGCCACGAAGTCGGACACGACGCGGGCGACAAAGCAATCGCGATACTCATCGATCTCAAAGACAACAAGTACGACCCCGATTCGGTCGATCGCTTCGCCGACCTCTACCGCGGCGGCTCGCTCGACTACATCCTCAAGTACTACAACGACACCGCCGACCCGCCCGAGTACGGCAGCCTGGAGGACGACGGAATTGTGCGCTCAAACCACAACTGAGCCA